>Ga0256828_1000322_pt1 | contig 32997 bp, 32 predicted proteins | sample CV88metaG_FD_185993 | JGI IMG/M metagenome (GOLD analysis project Ga0256828, IMG submission 185993) | Hydrothermal vent microbial communities from East Pacific Rise, Pacific Ocean - CV88 | ecosystem: Environmental > Aquatic > Marine > Hydrothermal vents | place: Pacific Ocean: East Pacific Rise...
TGCTACTGATCTATCGAGTACACGATGATCGTAAGCTTTCAATTTTAAACGAATTTTTTCCATAATTTTCCTTCTAAAGAACTCGTTGGATCCTAGCCCAACTATTTAAGGGAGCGGAATTATACTCTAACTACTCTATATATTCAAGGTTTTAGGGAGTATTTTTTGATTTTTAATGAAATTTATTTCCTTTTAAAAAGGAAGTGTTATAATTTGAGTAGTTAAATTTTAGGAAAATAATGGAAATTTTACTTGAAGAGTTGTATAAAACAGAGATACATTTAGAGAAATACCACTTTCGAAAACTGTTTATAGATGAAAAATCGTATCAAATTACAGGTATTTCACAAAGTGGCAAGACAAAAATCATAAAACATTACCTCTTAGGACTGAAAAAAAGTTCTTATATTTACATTGATTGTAATGATGTACGTATTGATGTTGAAAAACTCAATGCCTCCCTACTCTCCTTTTGTAATAAGAATAAGATAGATGTACTTGTTCTAGATAACTATAAACCAGAGTTCAAATTTGTTAATGTCTCACAGCTCATTATAGCTTCAGAGATTGATTACAATGTAGAGTATCTTGAAAAATTACATCTTTACCCTCTCGATTATGAGGAGTTTTTAGCTTATGAGCATAAGTATGATTCTACTGCATTAAACCACTTCTTTCAACTTGGCGGTCTTCCTGTTATGCAAAAAATCTATGCAGATGAGCGTAATATCTTTTTACAAAAGGTACTCAAAAATACCCTGGATGATGTAGAGTTTGACATTATGATACTGTGTGCAAAGATGATGAGCCAAAAGCTCTCTGCCTATACTATATATGAAAGACTGAAAGTTATTCGTAAAATATCTAAAGACAAACTCTACAAATCATTTGAGCATCTCCAAGAAAAACATTATATTCATCTTCTTGAAAAGCTTAACCACTCCAAGGCAACAAAAAAAGTCTACCTTTGCGATACATCTTTAAAAAGTGCCTTAAGTATAGAGAAAAACTTTGGTCGCCTTTTTGAAAACATGATCTTTTTAGAACTTTTAAAATCGGGTACTGAGTGTTACTACGAAGATGGGATTGACTTTTATCTTCCACAAAGTGATGAGATTATTTTATGTAAACCCTTTGCAGATGAGCGGCGTTTATTTCAAAAACTGGAGAGTATTGAAGCTTTTATATTTACTCACTCTATCAAAAAAATCACTGCTGTAAGTATGAATAAAGAGGGAAGTTTATCGCATCCACTAGCGAGTGTTGCTATAATCCCTTTTGATATTTGGGCTTTGGGAGATTAGATGAGTGTATTATGTGGCATAGATGAAGCTGGGAGAGGACCTTGTGCTGGTGACCTAGTGGTTGCTGGATGTATTTTTCATAAAAAGATTGAAGTAGTTGGGCTTAATGACTCAAAGAAGATAAGTGAAAAACGCCGCTCAGAGATGTATGAGCAGATAGCTCCAAACACTCTTAATCATATTGTAGTTATCTCCCCTCAAAAGATTGATGAAGAGGGTATCTCCAAGTGTATGACAAAAGCACTTCTTGAGATTCAAGAAAATCTACAAGCAGATGAATACCTTTTTGATGGTAACACCACCTTTGGAGTTAGTAACCTAAGCACCATGGTGAAAGCTGATGGGAAAATAGCCGAAGTAAGTGCCGCCTCTATACTCGCTAAAGTTACTCACGATAGAAATATTATAAGAGATGCAAAAAAATACCCAGAGTATGGTTTTGAAAAACATAAAGGGTATGGAACGAAGTTTCATATAGAGATGATAAAAGAGCATGGTTACTGCCCCATACATCGTCGTAGTTTTAAGCTTAAAGCTCTGCAAAAAGGATTATTCTAAGTAAATATTGTGTATAATAAAACGATATTTACTAAGGAAAGTTGAATGATATTAGTAACAGGAGGAGCTGGTTATATTGGCTCACACACATGTATTGCACTACATGAAGCAGGTTTTGACTTTGTTGTCTTCGATAATTTTTGTAACTCTTCACTTGAATCATTAAAGAGAGTTGAAAAAATAATTAACAAAAAGATAGCATGTGTTGAGGGTGATATTCGTAATGCAAAAGATTTACAGTCTATTTTTGATAATTATGAGATTGACTCTGTCATCCACTTTGCAGGACTTAAGGCTGTTGGTGAATCAGTAGAGAAACCTCTTGAGTATTATGACAACAACATTAACGGAACCATAGTACTTTGTAATGTAATGAGAAAAAACAACTGTAAAAAAATAGTTTTTAGCTCTTCTGCCACTGTATATGGCGACCCTCATACCACTCCTATAAAAGAGGACTTTCCCCTCTCTACTACAAATCCTTATGGAAGAACAAAGCTTTTTAATGAAGAAATTCTTCGTGATCTTTATACTTCAGACCATGATTGGAAAGTGGTACTTCTTCGTTATTTTAACCCTGTAGGTGCACATAAATCTGGTACAATTGGGGAAGATCCCAATGGAATACCAAACAATCTTATGCCTTTTATTGCACAAACAGCTGTTGGTAAACGCGATGAACTTAGTGTTTTTGGTGGAGATTACGATACTCATGATGGAACTGGAGTTAGAGACTACATACATGTGGTAGATTTAGCAGATGGGCATGTAAAAGCTTTACAGAAAATAGACTCCCTTAAAGATGTACTTACGGTAAACCTTGGAACAGGTAATGGATACTCTGTACTCGACATGGTAAAAGCATTTGAAAAAGCTAGCGGAAAAAAAGTTGCTTATAAAATAGTTCAACGTCGTGCTGGTGATATAGCTAAATGTTTTGCAGATCCTAGTTATGCTTTAGAAGTGCTTGGTTGGGAAGCAACAAAAGGTGTTGATGAGATGTGTGAAGATAGTTGGCGATGGCAATCAAACAATCCTAACGGTTATAATAAAGATTAAATAAAATTGGAGAGAAGATGATATATTCTGTATTAAAATATTGTGTAATTGGTGGACTCCTTATTTTTGCAGGTTGTGCAAAATCTCAAGAGGAAAAAGCATTAAAAATAGAAGATAAAAATGTAAGTATTCGTATTGAAGCAGCTGTCTACCCTAGCAAACGCGAGGATGTTCTTGCCTCTGTTGCAGGAAAGGTGAAAAAACTTTACATTGCTTATGGCGATAGAGTAAAAAAGGGTGATATTTTATACTCCTTGGATAAAGAGCTTATACAACTAGATATTCAAAATAAAAAGATTGAGATTGCCTCTTTAGAAAAGGTAAGTCGTAATTTTAGAAGAAACCATGGAGATGCTAGCAGAGAAGCCATAAATCTAGCAGCACAAGAGTTAAAAAAAGTTTCTAAATTGAAAGCACAGGGTTATGTGAGATCATTTGAAGAAAATACTTACAAAAAAAATTATATTAATGCTATTGATGGAAATAAAGCAAAAAATAGCACTAACTACGAAAAGCTCAATACACTTGAAACTAATTTAGCAACTAAAAAAATTGAATTGAAAAAATTGGAGTATCAACTGAAACATGCTGATGCTTATGCACATATTGATGGCTTTGTTGTTGACATTCAAGTTAATGTAGGAGAATCAATTAGTGAAGATAAAAAAGTATGCATCATTGAAAATCTAGATTCTGTTATTGTGAGAGCTGGCTTTGCCAATGGTTTACTTCCATTTATTCATATTGGACAAGATGCTAAAATAAGCTTTGTTACATCTCCTCCTTATGCAACAGAGGCAAAAGTAAATCGTATTGTTCCTATTGTTGATCCTGCCTTTAAAAACATGACTCTAGATATTACACTTCCAAATAATCACTATATACTTCAAGATGGAACACGAGCACTTGTGACACTTGAACTTACAAAAGAGGGACAAGATAAAGTAAGAAAATACTTTATGCACAACAAAAGAGATAGAGTCGTAGAGATTCAATCAAAGATATAAATAAACTCTCCCTAAGGGGAGATTTTTATGTGTAAAAATATCTTTTTGAAATTTAAGATTTACGACAGTAGTGTCATTTTTACTTTTCAAATAAACATTACTGTAAGTATCTAATATTGTCACCCCTTTTTTTAGATAAGGAGATTGTATTTTTAAGTATAACTCTTTAGAAGATTGTTCACAAACTAGGACAAACCCATTTTCGTAAAACCTTATATACCCTTCGAGTGTATCAATTTTTTCGTAACTCTCCCCTAATGGAGCCCCTAAATCATAAAAGTAGACTTCATCGCGTTCTAATTTTCTATTAGTTGGAATTTGTGCATAGACTAGGTTATTAGTTAATTTTGCCATTGCATAACTAAAGTAGATGGCATTTTTTGGTTTAACCTCTTTATACAAAGGCACCGTCTCATATACTTTTTCATAATCAGGTGCAATATAATTTAAATAGATAAAATTTTTAAAACCATCTTTTTTATACTCTTTTTTGTATTTTGTAAGCATATCAATAAATTTCAATGAATCTGTAATACTCTGAGAATCATCATATATAGGATAGTAATTTGTCAGACTTATTTCATCTACCCAACCCTTATTGAGAAGTTGCAATTTTATTTTTTTTGTCACATCCGTTGTAATGTAACTCTCTGTCATATCATATGCGACATAAGGAAGCACAAATTGTTTTTGCCTAAAACCCTGATTTGTCACAACAAAAATGTTTTTCTCTTTTAATCTCTTATAAAATTTTTTAACTACATCAAAATATTGTAGCTTTGGATTCAACTTTTTAAAATTATTTAGTATCTCTTTATATGGTTTATCTAAAATATATTGTGCTGGAGCCCAGTCAAAGAAAACGCCATTGAAACTCTTTTTTTGCATATTGTTGAGTAAATCTGCTACTCGTTTATCAAAGAGTTCCTCATTGCCAAGATTGTAGTAATACTCGCGACACCAATCGTAATGATTCTCTTTGCAATGAATAAACGGGCCCTCAGGATTTAAAGTAGTCTTTTCTCGATGCTTATACAACCATTCAACAAAATCTCTATTTTCACCGTCAGTATAATAATATAATGCAGGCATCCAATCATATGCAATATGATGTGGAATTTGTAATAAACCTTGCTTTTTAAGTAATGAAGCATTAACATTTTCATCTTCTACATTACCTAACTCAACAATGTTAAACTTTTTAATCCAAGCGAGTTCATCACCTTTTGCAAAAGGTGATCCAATAGTATAGCCACCTTTCATCTCTTTTAAATCAGTAGTTTTTGGACTTTTCTTTGTGACATAATTTTCTTTTGATACAAGAGAAAATTGATTTGCTTCTAGTGAAGACAATACTAACAAAAGAAACAAACTATATTTTAAGCTAAGACTCATTTTTTCAGAAGCTCCTTAAAAGAAAGCTTTTTCGTGATTAAAAAGATATATAAAAGTATAAAATCAACAGCAAATAAAAGTATATGAAAAATTGTTGCAGCTATAAGAGCATCTTCTGCATTTACATTATGAGCTGTTAAAAAAAGAACTACAGCAGCCTCATATGTACCAATGCCAGCAGGTGCTAAAGGCACAGAGAGGGCAATAGTTGAGAATATAAAAAGTTCTAATATCATAGAGATGTTAAGAGAAAAATCTACTGCATATAGAAAAAAAACAGCAGTAGAAGCAAAATATACAAGCCATAATGCAATACTGTAAAAAAGGAGTGACAAAGGTTTTTGAAAAAGTGTATGTACACTTTTATAGATTTTTTGTATATAAATTCTCAAAAATCTAAAAGGAATTTTTTTAATAAGCCTTAGTGCATATTTCGTATTAAAAAAAACAATTGTTGAAAAAATCAAAACACTTAAGAGCAGTATGGAGTTTTTTGCCATCTCATTTGACACATAAGTATATGCCCAAAGACAAAGGAGTAAAAATATAATAATTACATCTAAAAAACGTTCTACAAACATAATAGAGATAGTTTTATGATAACTATAATTATAGAATTTTTTTAAATAGATTGCTTTGGAGACCTCCCCTAATTTTGCCGGTAAAATCATATTAAGGGCACTTGAAACAATAATGGTTTCAAAAGAGACTTTAAAAGAGAGTAGTGACATCTTCATCCAACGAATACTAAGTACAATTTGAGATAAAAAGATAACTAAGAAACTAAGACCTATTCCTAGCATAGAAAATTTAGAGATGTTGATTTTATCTATATCAAAATCATAAAGAAGATAAACAAAAATAGCTATTAGTAAAAATGTATTAAAAATTTTACTTTTCATTTAAAATATCTTCTATCTTGTTCTTTGCAAAACTAGAGGCATAAAAAGCCAAAACATAGTCTATATTCACTCCAGCATATTGTAAAAATTGTTTCAGTAAATTTGTTTGCATTAGCTCATATGGATGAACATACAATATAGGATTTTTTGTTCTTTTAAATAAAATCTTAAGTATCCATGTTGGTATTACTCGCAGATAGAATCCACCACTAAAAGGGATTATATACTTTGGAATTGGTCGTTCTTGAACTTTTCCAAAATTTGTAAATATATCAAAAGGATTTGTTTTATTGACACTGTTTCCATACATATAATTTTTCATTGGAAAATAAGATGAAGAATATGTTAAACCAATTTTTGCTAAATGCTCATAGTATTTTTTTTCAAAAGGCATCGACCAACTTGGACTTCTATACCCTAAGACTTTTTCGCCTATTATCTCTTGGAGTAAATTCTTAGCTTTGAGCAGATCTGCTGCCCATGTATCAAAATCTTCTTTATAGACTAAATTATGATGAAAGCCATGACAAGCTATTTCTATATTTGCATGAAAAAGTTTCTTAACAAGATGGGGATACTTTTGAGCAAAACTACCCAAAACAAATGCTGTTGCATTCTCCCCTTCACTTAGCTTTATAAAAGTATCAATATACTCTTCATAATTTATAGCTGGCTCCTGTTTCCATTGAACATTGAAGTTCATATCTACAACTTCTTCTACATCTATTGTGAGCCAAATCATAAATCAACCAAATATTTACAAAGCTTTGGACCAATAAAGTCAACCAATTTTTTAGGAAGTTTTTTCCAGATATCAGAAGCTAAAGAATATCTTGCATATATATCAATATTTTGTGAAGAGTGAATGTCTATTTTCACTGGATTTGCACCAAATTGAGATTTGAATTTATAAGTACTCCCCCCATAAGAAGATCTTCCAAAATCAAATATTTTGCTTTGTGTATTGTCACAAATATGTTTAAGTGTTTCCCAATAAATTTGGTAACCTGCCAACTTACTATTGTACTCGCTACGAACGCCACCCCAAGGATACCAAGCTATATCTTCATCAAGTAAAATACACATTGTAGCTATAACATCAATACCCTCATAAAGGTTAAAAAAAATAATATTTTCTTCAAACTCCTCTACCAAATTATAAAATATTTTTTTATCTAAAAGTGGTGTGCCATGTTTGTACATAGTTGATGAGAAAATAGTATAAAAATCTTCTATATCTTGTGATGCATTACCATGTCGCATAGAAAAATCAAACTTCTTAAATGCATTTCTTACTTTATTTCTACATCTTGATTTTACATCTTGTGCAAAAAACTCTTCGCTTGTTTTATCTTCAACACTTACCCGCATTGTAACTGTATCATCTGTTTTAAAGTTAGTATACTCAAAGTTTAAAGCTCTTATTTGGTATTCATTATCTTTAGCTAACTCTAAAAGGTCTTCAATATTATCACTTCTTCTATCTGTATAGTTGAGCAAAGGTAAATAACTTAGTGTTTTTGTACCCAGTACAGAAGGAACAACAACATAATCCATATATTTTGGATAGTTATAAAGTTTATTTACAGCCTTTGTAAATCTCATAACAAAAGAGTTTGTTAATAGAGTCTTATGCATCTTCTATTCTCTTTGCATTTTGTTTTGCAGTCTCTCGAATAATAGTCGTAATCATATGATTGTGATTTTTTTGATTCACATATAAAATAATATTTACGAGTGCCGTGAGTGCTAAAACAATATAAATAATAAGATCAGTACCACTTTGAATCGAAAAAATATGTGCAATAGTATCTGAATATTCAGGTTTCAAAATCAATAAAAAGACAAGTGCATAACCACCAAGAACACTTAGTTTTTGAAAAATTTTCAGTTTTGATGAAAAAGAAAAAATTAAAAATGCTAAAGTAAGAACACTAATAAGAAAAAATTTAATTATTATCATTTCATAATACTCCCAGTAAAATAATCAAGAATGATGTTTATACTATTCCACATTGACTGACCTTTTTCAATTGTATACTCTGTATATCTTATTTCACAAGGTTTTTCAATATATTTCATATTTAATGTTTTAATAATACTAATAATTTCAGAGGCATGTGCCATTCTATTTTGTATAATCTTAAAATTTGGATACTTACTTATATGAATAGCTCTAAAACCATTATGTGAGTCTGTCAACCAAAGTCCTGTAGTAAGCCATGTAAATATTCTTGAAGCTTGTAAAAGGTATTTCTTTCGTGTAGGCATATTTTCAGTTTTACCTAAAAATCTAGACCCTAATACTATGTCTGCTTCATTATTTTCTAAAGCTTCCACAAAAGGGGCAATATCGTAAGGGTTATGTTGTCCATCTGAATCAAAAGTGATGGCATAATCACATCCTATTGTAAGAGCATATTCTAAACCTGTTTGTAAGGCAGCCCCTTGTCCAAGGTTTATAATATGCTTTAACATATATATACCCTTTAAAGAAGCTTTTTCGTAACTTTTGTCGCTTGAACAATCATCAACAACAATAATATGATAAGAGGGGTACATAGTTTGTAACTCTTCTAAAACACCTTGTATCACCTTTTCTTCATTGTATAAAGGTATGACAATAGCAACTTTTGCATTTTCCAAAGACACACTAATCCTTTTTTGCTTTTATTTTAATAATTTTTGTTTTTAGTGATTTTTCAATATCTAAAAAGGCATCTACAACAACTGCATTAAACATTTTTTTGCTTAAGTCTTTAATAATTTCAACAGCCTCTTCATGTGATTTTCCCTCTTTATATGAACGCTCACTCGTTACACCAACATAAAATTCTCCAAGTGAAACAATCTGTGCATCTAAAGGAATTTGAGATTCTTTCAACCCAAAAGGGTAACCTTTTCCATCAAAACGCTCATGATGATATTTTACAATATTTTCAATAGGGTAAAGATGACAAATTGGCTCGACAATAATACCTCCAATAAGAGGATGTTCCTTAATAAGGTTCATATCTTGCTCTTCTAGCTCTTCCTTATCAATAGCAACTAACAAGTCTCCAATCATACCAATATCGTGTAAATAAGAACCTAGATGAATGGTATCAATCTCTTTTTCAGAGAGAAAAAGAGATTTGGCAATTTCTACAGAGATTGTTTGTACAATAAGAGAATGATGCTTGTAATAAGGGTTTTCTAACTCAATTGCATCATTAGTAAATCGTAAAAAAGAGAGATAATTCTTAATAGTTTCACTTTCATAATCTGTATTGACTAAAAATCCACCTGCCATATCTAAGAAAGATCCAACCTGAGTAATTGTCTCGTGCTTTAAAGATTTTGTATCGTAAAATTCCAATTTATAAGGCGTGTTTCTAATATAAAAAACTTTTCGTAATGAAGCATCTTCGCTAGGTGCTTGCTCAAACACAAGTGAACCCTCTTTCGTGAAAAGCTTTGCCCCTTCTGCTTTGGTAATTTTAATAACCAATGAGATAAAAAATTTGAAAAATTGATTTTTATCCATCTGTAATTTCATAAGGGAGATAGAGGTACTTTTACCCAAATTAGATTGTGTTTCACCACCCTTAAAATTAAAACTTTTTGATACTTGCTCATGGTATGTAAGCATAATATCAAAATAGCCATAATAAAGTTTCAAATCAAATGTGTTAAAACTAAAAAACATCACCATTTGATTTTGACTACTGTTTGCTATGCTGTACACCTTATAATTACCACTTTTTTGGAAATCATCAACATCTTTTTTTCCTATTCTTAATGGAGCAGCTACATCTGTGTTGGTACTTGTATTTGTCTCTATTAAAATATAAGTTTCACCTCTTAATTCATACAAAGCAAGATATTTTGCATTCACCAATTTTGAACTTTCTAGCAAAATTTTCTCAACATCTTTTATTTGTGTTTGTAGGCTTAATTTTTGTAAAAAAGCATTAAATTCTAGATTTTTACTCTCCAGATAAACTTTTTGCCTAAAAACATTAAGCATAAAGAAAAAGAAAAAGAGAGAGACAAAGCCAAAAATCCACCACCATTGCCCTAAAAAAGTATTTATTTGATCTAAATTATATAGAATAATATCGGGAAGAACATTATTTAAATAATATCTACTTTGCTCAAAAAAACTCATTCTTGTTCCTTCTTTTTATCTCTTAAGTATTGTAAATAACCTGTATTATCTATGGAATAAACAGTAACTGTTTTAGTCTTATAATATACTTTCATATTATCGTGAGTCATTTCATAGATTGCAATCCAACTTTTTAGTTGACTTTGAAGTCTTTCTCTCCACCTATAAAACCACTCATCCATTCCTCTATATGCATTTGGATAATTTTCAACAAATATATATATTTTTTCCGTTGGAACAGCCAAATACTTCTCAGCTGGAGAATAATCAAGGATTAAGTTTTGTGTATTTATATGGTAACCTTTGTCTAGAATTTTAGCATAAGTTTGCACATAGGCAACAGCTGTCCAGCTATATGGCCTATTCTCTTTATCTATTTTCATAATAATATCTGGAATAGAGGTGTACTGTGTTCCATTTATATTTTTCCAAAATTCTTTCGTATCAATCCATCTAGGTGTACTCAGTACTAAAAATGAGAAAATTAAATATGTTAAAAAAAGTAATACCGTATTTGCATGTTTTTTAAAGATCGAGATAAAGGGCTTTTGAATTAAATAGTGAAAATAAAAGGCCCCTAGTAAAGTCATAGCAAAAAAGAGGTACTCAATGAGTCTACCTTGTTTTGTTAAAAGTGGCAAGCCTGCATTTGGACCAAAATAGATTAAAAAAATTCCAAGAATTATTAATAAATACGAAGTATTCAAAAATCTTTTCTTCGAAAAAAGTGCTATTATAAATGCAAATGCCAAACTAGCGAACATAAACAGATGAAATGTAGAAATATTAATAATAGACACAATAGAAAAACCTGTACTAGCAATATTATCAATATTTTTTTTAGTCCCTAAAAGTTTATCGAGTATAGGTGCTGCTGCACCAAAATCTTGAGGAATACCATACTTAATCATCGATAGAATCCATAAATTACCAAATATAGCAGCAAATAGTATGGCTAATGAGCCCCTTTTAAGTAATGTGAAATTCAGTTTCATAAAAAGAAGAGCATTGAATGCTATAAGCATACTTATAAATATAAGTACAATTGCCCCACCTCCATGAAAGATAAAAACAAGCATTAAGGTTAAAGAGTAGAGAATAAGATACTTAAGAAGTTGTGTTTTAAAAACTTTTATAAGAAAATATGCATTAAGCAAAACAAAAACAGATGCATGCTCATATGCCATCCCAGATATATACCTTATGTAAGTATAGTAACCTTCAAGATTTCCTTGGTTTTTCACCTCTTGTAAACTTGGCATATAGAACTTCATATTGAAAAAATCTACAATATGGGGATTTGCAGTTGTTACAACCTCACCTATAAATAAATTTGACAAAGGACTCATAAAGATTAAACCATGAATAATAACAGCAAATAAAGCTGTATATTTAGAATCGCTAAAATCCTTCACAATATAATATATAGATAAATAAAGTGCTATAAGGAGGAGGAGAGGATAGATACTAAAAAGTATAATAGGGTCAATATTTGTAAAAACATTGATGAAAAATATCATAATAGAGATACCGTAGAAGTCTGCTCCAAAGGTTTTATTATCTGCATATAACATGTTATGCTGAAGATAATTTACCCACTCTATAAATTGGGCGGTATCACTTACAGGGTCACTGTAACTCATCAGGCCTCGTGTTATTAAGATTGTAAGTATATAAATAAAAACACTAAAAAAAAGTATTTTTTTAGTAAAAGTAAAAAAGCTAATTCGTGATTCCATTAAAAGTATTTTTTCTTTAATATCTGAGACAACTTGTTGTTTAAATCCTTTAGGATCATCTAAAATATCCAAAGATTTAAGCATAAGATTAACCCTAAGATTATGTACTAGTTCACGAATACTTTTATGATAATAAAATTTTTCAAAAGCAAGTCTTGTCCCGACAAGAACAACAATAAAGAAGATAAGACTGAAAATTTTCACAGAAACCAATAAGGGTATTACAAGTTCAATATATGCACTCATATAAATAAAATTAAAAGTTAATTTTTGTACACTGCTAACGGTTTGTGATTGGGGAAAAATCTTTGTTGGCAACCAAACAAAAAGCATATAAGAAACCATCAAAAGTTTCATTACATACCAAATGTTTTTTGCAACAAAAGAGTAGACCATGCCTAAATCAACAAAATAGACATCTTGAGGAAACACTGTATTACCTTTTTTGAATTGTAAATTCTACTCTACGATTTTTAGCTCTTCCCTCTGCATGTTTATTTGAAGCGATAGGATTAAATTCACCATAACCAATAGCTCTAATTCGCTTAGCATCTATACCCATATGAACAAGAGCTTCTTTGACCGAATTTGCTCTTTGTATTGACAATCTTTTATTATATTTTTGTGAAGCAATATTATCTGTATAGCCAACAAGAGTTAAGTTAGATTCTCTATGATTTAATAAATACTCTGCAATTGGTTTTAACACATGCAAACTTCCTTTAAGAAGTTTAGATGAATTGTATTCAAAATTCAAATCTTTAAGAATCATTGCTTTATTTTCTACAATAGTTGTTGCTTTTATTGTATCTCTTTTTAAATACCCTTTTTCTAATAAATATCGTAGAAGTTTCCAACGAAGTAGCTCTCCATCATATCTTTTATCTTTAAATTCAAATGGTCTAATAAAGACAACAGCTCCTCTTCCATAAGGGATGATAGAAACTATTGGAGAAGCACTACTATCTGTTAATAAAGTACTGCCTTTTACCATAAAATCAGCTGCTAAATAATATTTTGTATCTATTTTCAAATCTTTAATATCTTGAAAATAATGGATAGGACTTTTTGGTTTAAATTTGAGTGTTAAAGGAACATAATTCACTTGATCTAAATGTTTACTTTTATAGATATGTGTATATACTTTTCTATCAAAGAAATGTAAATTTGAACTTTTTGAAGCGATTTTTTTACTAATTCTCTTTGCATCAATATAACCACTACGTTTAAATGTGTCATACCTTGTAGAATAAATTCCACCCTCTACCCAAAAAATTCCACCTTGTCCAATCCACCATTGAAGGATATCTTGCTCTTTATGTGAAAGATTATAACTATATGCTATATCTTCAAAAAGATCATTTGAGACATGTAAGAATTTATTTGCCCATGTTGGTAAGACATAAATAAAATCTTCTGAAAAAGGGTTTGTTCTTAACTTCCAAAAATCTACATCTTTAATATGTGAAGCATAATAATTGTAATGAATTTTGTCATAGAACTGGTTAGAGAATTTACCATCAAAATCTAATATAGGCTGATTAGAAATAAATGGAAACTTTTTAAGCAGTATGGCTCTATTGTCGGTTTTTCTATATACATGATCTACTGTTATGTCGTAAACATCAACGGTTTCTGGGGTTAAAATCTTATCTTCTAACTGCACTTCTTGGTGTGTACTACACCCAACAGTGAATGATAAAAATGCAACAAGAAGGGAATTCAAAGCTAATTTTTTCATATTTAATCCTTTTTTAAAATGATGAATAATAATAATATTCTAGTTTTTTAAACATCTTTACAGAGTAATAAAAGCTAATTGCCCAAAAAACTATACTACCAAATAACAATCCATAAATAGCATATTCTAAGCCAAACATTCTACTTAAAATAACACCTATTAAAAGATTTACTATAGAGGCTGTAAAAATTGCTTTTACTGAGAAGTTTTGTCTTGAAAATGAAAACATAAAAAGAACATTCATAAGCCCATTAACCATAAAAGCATAAGACACAGCTGCCACCCAATAAATAAATGGTGTAAAACTTTTAAAAAAATCTTTTGTAAACCCATAATCTGTGTACCTATCTAATAAGTATACAGCATAATATGTAAGAATTATAATAATTATAGAAACAATTAAATAGGCAAGATTAAACTTTTTAAAAAAACCATAAATTTTGTTATTAAATTTTTGGTACTCATGATACTTATACTTTATAACCAAATCGTTAATTCTATACATAAATTCATGAATACTGATTTCTGTAAGTCCCATAAGCAAAACAAGTGCTATAAGAGCCCAGTCTAGACCAAGTTCATAGGGAACATTAAACCAAATAAAATAAGGTTTTGCCTCTATATAATTACTCCAAGCTACCATTCTATCTGTTACTAAAAAAATAAAATAGAGAAATCCATAAAGATAAAAAGGGATGAGAGAATAAAAAAGTATAGAAGCCCTTGGTGTCCCCTCCCCCTCAGCACTTAAATCTTTTCTTTTAAGATTTCTAATTTTTATAAAGGTAAAAAAGACAATAATTGCATCTAAAACAAGTAAAGATATAAACTGTGCTTCTGGTAGGCGAACTTTGAGAATGCTATGTGAAATATATGTAAAAAGAACACCTACAATAAAAAATAAAAGAATTGTATTATACTCTTCAAACATATAGTAAATAGCAACATTTAAAAATAGAATAGAGAGTAAAAAATAAAATGCAATCATAATAAAAAAGTAATAAGTTGGAAATATTTCAAAAAATATATTGAATAAAATAAGTATGAAACCAATACCAAAAACAAATACATACCCAATACTTAGTAGTTTTTTTGTTATATTAGCAGCAAGAATAACCTCCCCTTGCTTAAGGTAAAAAAGCCCTTTTCTCCCTATGGCTTGGGCGGAAGCCCCAGTAACTATTAGTGCTAAAAAGGTACCAACTGCAATTACAGTTGCTTTGGTTTTGTCCATCTCTAGTCCTGACCAAATTGCATAACCAATAGAAAGTGTAAAAAATATTTGTACGAACATTGGCATAGCAAAAGCTAAACCACGAAGATAATTTTTCAGCATTCTCAAAAACAGTGGAGGCAAATCTTCAAAATTTACAAGAGATTTTGTAGGGTAACTCTGTATATCTCTATAGCGCATCATATATTTTGCCATCTCAAAAACATTTTCAAAACCATACTCTTTTTGTGCATCAATATCTCTAATTCCATATACTTCTAGTAGTGCTGTAATCTCCCAAAAATCAAGTGGCTTTCCTCTCTCTTGAGTTATATTTTTATATAATTCACTAAGGTCTCTAGTAGTAGCTATCTCCACTCTTTACCCTTCTCATTCATAAACTCTACGTAAAGGTCTTTATATACTTTTCCATAACTCTCTACCATATCTTCAATGGTAAAACCATTGAGTATGGATTGTCTAGCATCCATCCCCATATCTTTTGCTATCTCTGGATTTTTGAGTACATAAAGTACTTTGTCGGCAAACTCTTGGTAATCTTTTGGCTTCACAACAAAACCATAATCTTCGAGTACCTCTTTTGTCCCTCCAACATCAGAAGAAACAACAACTTTTTCACAAGCCATCGCTTCAATAACAACAAAAGGGAAGGCTTCAGAAATACTTGTAAGCATAACCACATCCCCTTCGTTATAAGCTGTTTGAGGGCTACTTGTTAAGCCTGCAAAAGAGAAGTTTCTTTCTAACTGCAATTCATCTACTAAATTTTGACAAATATGATAATATTTTTCATCTACAATAGGTCCATAAAGTTTAAAAAGTACATTTGGCACTTCTCGTCTTACTATCTCTGCAGTTCGTATATATGTTTCAATATCTTTTAAAGGGTCAATTCTTGCAACCATTACGACAGTTGGGCGATCATCCTCTTTTTCTACATCAAATTGTTTAAATACATTTGTATCAATACCATTATAGATTGTTTGAATCTTTGCCTCGTCTACTCCCCATTTTTTTTCCCATCTCGCATTATAATTACAAACAGGAGATACAATATCTGCAAAATGAAAATTCAATTTAGAAACAAGTGTAATTAAGCCCATAAGAAACTCTTTTGTTCTATATGGCGTTTGATTCCTTGAATTGGCTAAGTACTGCTCTCGTATATAAACGCCATGCTCTGTTAATAAGAACTTACTCCCATATTTTTTCTTTGCAATTATGCATGAAAGTCCACAAAATGCTGCTGCTGAAGAGTGATAAATATGAGCTTCTGGCAGCGTAGGAAGTAGAGAAATAAAAAATCTATACAAATAACGCAAGCCTTCTATCATATCAAAAACACTAGGAACATCTTCTTCAACACCTTTAAAATGTTCTAATATATACTCTTTATATATCTCCCACAACTCTTCACTTCTAAAAGTTTCATGATAATCGTAGGTTTGAAAGTACTCATAAAACTCATAAATAGAATCACCTAGACCATTGAGATCTTCTTTGTTTCTATAAATATGGTCAAGAACCAAAATCATCATAGGTCTTAAAACATTCATATGATTTTCATTTTGTGTTTTTATTTTTGCTTCATATATTTTTGAAAATTCAACTTTTCGTATATACTCAATAGGTTCTTCCGTTCCCCATAAAGGAACATTTATAATATCTACAACATTAGGTGGAATATTAAATTTCACCTTAACAAAAGGGTGCATCTGTATAGGTACCAATACAAAGTCGATATTTTTTAATTCGTGCATTAAAATATCTGCCCATGTACTTACACCACCCGTAACATAAGGGTATGTACCCTCACCAGTCCAAACAATTTTTATTCTACTCATAAAGTTCTTTTTTTCCCGTGAGTATACCTAAAACAAACATCTCTTTCGTATAACTTTCTTCAAGATCTATAAGTTGCAATTTGTAGTTTAAATAACTTGTTAAAGCATTAGAGTAGTCTCTATATTGAGCACTCCCTATAAAATACTCCTCTTTAGCAATAATAATTTTTTTACTTGCTAAAGCCACCTGTTTTTCAAGTATATCTTTTTGTTCTTGAAATCTTTGAATAGAATTATATGAGTACTCAATAGCCAATAAGACCTCTCTTGATTTTGCAGATAAAACACTTTTTTGTTTCAAAATTGTATTGAGCTCTTTGTCTTTATTTAAAATAATATCTTTACGGTTATATATAGGGAGTTGAAATGTCAATCCGGCTTCCCAATATGTTGACATACCAGCTGTATTGAGATTCTCAAAATAGAGTGCATCATTAGCTGTACCATATCCAAGATGAGACTGAAAATTTACAGTTGGATAATAACGCCTCTTTTGTGCAATAAAATCTGTTTGATTAATTTTTAATTTATTAGATTCTAAAGCTATATCACTACTATTTTGAATTGCTTGTTTTTGCAAATCTACTAAAGAAGCTAGATGATAATTAATTTTTTCTTGAAAAAGTTTATAAGGTTTTTCACCCTTAGATTTTATACTATGTTTTAAAATATTTTCATTATGTACATGAATATATTTTTGATTTAAAAGTATTCTTTGTAAAGAAAAAAGCCCATTTTGAGCATCTATATTATCTAATGATGAATTTTTACCTTCATTGTAACCTTTAGATATTATAAGTGTCATCCCTTTTTGTTTATCATATATCTCTTGATATATACGAAGTTTTTCTTGCGAAGTGTATAGGTTAGAGTATATACTTAAACCTAAAATAGCCAGTTTCTCTTTTGCATTGATTGCTGTAATATCTGCAAGTCTTTTATTTAAAACATCATATGTGTGATTAACAAGATGGTATTGCCCATCATAAAGAAGCTTATTTGCATTGAGTGCGACACCAACACCTGACTCTTTAAATGCACCTGTTTGTACATTAGGTATATTTAATTGTTGTGTAGATATATACTGACCTGTTCTTGCATAACCATCTACATATAGATCAAAATTATAACGATCTTTTTGAATTTCATTTAACAAGTAATCAATCTTTTTTTGGTAAAAAAGTTCTTCTGCATTATCGTTATATTCAAAAAGAGTTGCAAGATAAGTTGTAAACTCAAGAGGATCATAAGATTTTGATGGAAAAAACTTTTCTGATTCTTTTGATTGGTATATAGGTGCAGTTTTTGGTTCATTTAAAAGAGGTCTTTCAAGAACTTTAATATTTTCTGTTTCTATTTTTTGAGGAACTTCTCTTTGACAATTAATAATAAATGCATGTTTATAACTCTTTTGTACTTGAGAAAGTTCTTTTTTAATCTGTTTATATCTTTTGTGTGAAGCTAATTTAAAAACATAGTATTTTTTTTGTTTTTCTATTATTCCAGAAGGGTATTTTTTAAGAAAACTCACTTTCTCTTGTAAATCAAGTTTTGGTGCAGAACTAGCAATAATACAAAACTCTTGAGCAAATAGCGAAGAGAAACTTAAAAAGATTCCAATTAATAATAAAAATTTATTTTTCATTTTCTACCATTTTCACTAGTTTCTCGTATATCGGTAATTTTGTCATTTTATTAAGGGTAAAATGATAAACAAAAAGAACAAAAAGAATGCTCCCCAAGGCATCGGAGCACCAATGTGCTCCAAGAATTACACGTGCAGATATAGACAGAGTAGCATATATCACTAAAAAAGTTGCATATATGTTAAAAATAAGCTTACTCTTTACAGAAAGATACACTATACGATACATTATAAGAGTAAGACAAAGTGCTAAGACAGAATGACCAGATGGATAAGAATAGCCGCTAAGGCCATCAATACCAGATACAGGACGAGAAACTGCAAACATATATTTTAACAAATAGGCTCCCCCTGCTGAGGAGATAAAGAAAATGAGAGTAAATACTAACTCTTGATACCTCTTTGTTGAGTATAAAAATATACTTATAAAACCAAGCACAATAATTGCACTTGAGCTTGCAGAAAACTTTGTTATAAATAAGAAAAAATCATGAATTTTTGAAACTTTATACTCTTGAATAATTGTAAATATTTCTAAATCTAAAGAAGAGAACAGTTGCATTTTAACAATGAATGAAAGAGTTACAAAGAGAAATAAAAAAGAAAATATAACTAAATTTTCACCCAAAAGAAATTGTTTTTTCACTTGATACCCATCTTGTTGTTTATAATTATTATTAATAAGAATTATAACATACAAAAGTGAGTTATTAGTGAATTAACTCTATTTAGATCCAGCGTTTAGTGCTAATCCTGCCATTTTTTGTAAGTATTGATTTATATCTTCTTTGGTATTTATTGTCTTTTGAAGATGCTCCAAAAAGTACTCTTTAGTTCTTTCATCTGCCATATTAAAAGCATAAAGAATCCATTCTGGATTAAGTGTCACACTCTCCTCATCTTTTTGTAATGTAAATGTTTTATAAAGATTTATCTCTGTGTTTACTAAAAGAGTTAAAGTGTCTTTATAAAATTGTGGAATATCAAAATTTACCAAAGAGCTTAGCTCCTCTTCACTTATGCTGACATCAACATCTTCCATTCCATTACGACCCAATATAAGTGCATCACCAAGAATAAGCTGTTCCCCTATAAAATAAGGTTTTTTTCCTTCTGAGAGAGCATTCTCATCTGCATAAATAATATGATCTTTTAGTGTTAAAAGCTCATCGATTAATATAGAGTTGAAAAAAGAGTAAACAGTATTTGCCTGCATTTGAAGTTCTTTAGATTCTACTTTTTGATTTTCTGAGTTGATTGCATAACTTTGCATTAAAAATTCTCCAATAATATTACATTTACATAGGTTCCAGCTTCTAAAAACTTATCCTCTTCACCAGCTATCATAAGAGCTGAGTTATTAAGCATATTTACCAAAATTGCGGAACTTCCCACTTTCTTACCCTCAAAGTTCACAAAGTATTCCCCATCTTCTACTACAACATTACAAGCTGTAAATTCTGTAAAAGGGCTACGTTTTTTAAAATCACTTTGAAGTTTTGCAGCTACAATTTTATAAGGTTTTTCTTTACCTAACATTTTAGAGATAAGCGGCAAGGCATATAATATAGCTGTTACAGTTGATGAGTAAGCAAAACCAGGAAGTGCAATAATAAACTTCTCTTGGCGTTTAGCCACCATAATATGGCGACCTGGCTTAATTGAAACACCCTTGTAAACAACTTCTGCACCTAAACGTGGCACTATATCTTTTACAAAATCATAATCACCAACACTCACTCCACCAGTACTTACTAAAATATCTGCACATGAAAGAGCATTTTCAAAAGTTTGCATAATTGCATCTCTATTATCTGGAGCAGTTCCAAGCTGAATCACCTCGGCACCTGCACTCTCAAAGAGTGCTGCTAGTGTGTAGTTATTTGAGCTTCTTATTTGTGCTGGGTTATCTGCATTTTCACCAAGGTCTAAGATTTCACTTCCCGTTGCTATTACTGCTACACGAGGACGAACAGAAACTTTTACCATCACTTGGTTAAGTCCCGCCATTACACCTATCTCAGCAAAGGTAATTTTTGTCCCTTTTTTAATAAGTACATCACCCTCTCTATAACCCTCGCCAATAGGACGAACAGAGAAACCTAAAGGTACACTTTCATTAATGGTAATCTTACCATCTTCATAAGTTACATTTTCAATTTGTATAAGAGTATCTGCACCATCAGGCATCATAGAGCCTGTAAAAGTTTTAATACATTCGCCATTTTGAATTGTTCGCGTTTCATCATGTCCAGCAGGATTATCTCCAAGCACTTTAATCTCACCATTTACCAAATCTTCATGTTTTAGGGCATAGCCATCCATAGAAGCAGTTGGAAACTGAGGGTCGTTAAACTCTGCTGTAATATCTTCAAAAAGTACCCTACCTAAAGAGTCACTCAAAGGAACTCTCTCGTATCTATTTGCATTGACATGAAGTAAATCAAGCATATTTTGACTTGTTTCATAGGCTAAAAGTTTCATCTGTTTTCCTTTGCGAGTAATCCACTACCCTTTATTGGTGTTGAGCGATCTGCGGCATAGACTCTTTTGCCATCAAGCATATCGTATTTCCATATAGGAGCACTTGCTTTAAAGTCTTCTACAAACTCATCTATAAACTCTAGTGCAACACGCCGTTTAGGTGAAAAAACAGCTGCAATATAAGAAGACTGATGCAGTAGTACATCTCCGCGTGAATGTGCCATCTTTATAAGTGCACCCTTTGCCTTGGCTTTTTCTTGCCAAGCATTAAACCAAGAGTTCAGTATTGGTTCATATATATCAAAACTGAGTCCATCTATACCATTTTCACTGCGTACAGTTCCAACAAAAGGGATATATGCACCATAGTTACTTTTTGCCTCAGCTTCATACCACTCTTTTAAAATCTTTGGCACATCAAGTGAGCCATTATGTAGTTCTAACAAACTCTATCCTCCACATACTGGGGGTAAAAGTGAAATTTTATCTCCATCTTTTAAAGCTGCTTCAAGAGAACTCACTAAAGTGTCATTTACTGCAATAGCACAATTTTCAAGCCATTCACTAAGCTCTGCATCTTCTTGTAAAATTGCGGCTAGTTCATTGAGGTTTGTTATCTCTAATTCTAAACTTGGCTTTTGTATAGGTCCTAAAAATTCAACTCTGACCATCTTAATCCCTTGTATATTATTGTTGCGATTATATCAAAGATAAGTTAAGTAATGTATAATTCCATTATGATTTTTGGAAAAATAGAATATCTTAACCTTCTCCCTTTTCATGTTTTTATGAAACGCCACCTGCAACATAATTCTGCAAAAATGGCAATGGAGTACAAACGCAGTGTTCCTGCAAAAATAAATAAAGCTTTCCATTCTCGTAGTGTTGATGCCGCTTTTATTTCTAGTATTAGTGCAAAAAAAAGTAACTTTGTTGGACTTGGCATTATTGCGAAAAAAGAGGTACAAAGTGTACTAGTAATCCCCTCTCAACATAATGTAAAAGATAAAGAATCTGCTTCATCTAATATTCTTGTAGAGGTTTTAGGGCTTGAAGGTGAGGTTATTATAGGGGACAAAGCACTTCGTTATGCTTTAAAAAATGATGATTACATTGACCTCGCCAAAGAGTGGCATAAACGCTACAAACTCCCTTTTGTGTTTGCCCTTCTATGTTTTCACAAAGATAAAAAACATTATAAGCAAATAGAAAAAGAGTTTTTAAAAAGACCCATAAAAATTCCTCAGTATATTTTACATGCAGCGGCATTAAAAACTCAAATTGCACCCAAAGATATACTCAACTACTTACAATTAATCTCTTATAATTTAGATACAAAGGCTCTTATGGGTCTTCACAAATTTTATAAAGAGGCTGCAAAACTATGAAGTTTTTTATTTTTACTCTTTTATTACTCAGCCAACTTATTGCCAAGGATTCCACTATGAGCTTATATGATTTTACAGTGCAAGATATAGATTCTAAAGAGATTTCTCTCTCTAAATATAAAGGAGATGTACTCCTCATTGTAAATGTTGCAAGTGAATGTGGATTTACACCTCAATACGAAGGTTTAGAAAAACTTTATGAAGAGTTTAAAGACAAAGGATTTATGGTACTTGGTTTTCCATCAAACCAGTTTCTCTCACAAGAACCAGGGACAAACAAAGAGATAAAGTTCTTTTGTCAAGGCACTTATGATGTTCATTTTGATATGTTTGCAAAAATTGATGTCAATGGAGACAACACAGCCCCTTTGTATAACTACTTAAAAACTATGCAAGGTGGTTTCTTAGGCTTTGATGCGATTAAATGGAACTTTACAAAGTTTCTTATCTCACGAGATGGCCGAGTAGTAAAACGCTATGGACCCTCTACTAAACCTGAAGATATAAAAGATGACATTGTTAAACTTTTAGAGCAATGAAATTAAAATATCTCCAACACTACTCATCCACTACGAAAGAGCAGGTTCAAAAGCTTATAGAAGCCGAAAAACTTAGCTCATACTTACTCTCTAAATATCCATCATCACATAGTATTACAAATGACAAAGCACTTTTTAACTATGTACAAAACATAAAAAATAGTTTTATGAAAAAATCACCACCCCTTAGTAAAACTCTTTATGATGGCAAAATTAATGTAATTCATAATGCTTTGGGAACTCATCATTTTATCTCCCGTGTTCAAGGCTCAAAGCTCAAGGCAAAAAATGAGATTAAAATAGCTTCTATATTTAAAAATGTACCTGAAGATTTTTTAGAGATGATAGTGGTGCATGAACTTGCCCATTTTAAAGAAAAAGAGCATAACAAAGCATTTTATAAACTGTGTGAATATATGAAGAGTAACTACCATCAAGTGGAGTTTGACCTGCGTTTATACCTTACCCAAATGGATATAAAGGGTAAGATACAAGAGTGGAACTAAAAACTAGTTAATTCTTTTTGCAAGCTCTTTTTTGTAAGCTTTAATATCAAAATCTTTCATAGATGAACTTCCACTCTCAACTGCTGCTGCTGCAACTGCTGAAGATACTTCAACAATAAGACGTTTATCAAAAGGAGATGGAATAATATACTCAGCACCATACTCTAAGTCTCTTCCATAAATTTCATTTAAATAGCTTGGAATCTCTTTTTTTGCTAAATCTGCTAAAGCACGAGCTGCTGCAATTTTCATCTCTATATTTATTTTTTTCGCTCTTACATCCATTGCACCTCTAAAGATAAATGGAAAACCTAAAACATTATTTACCTGATTTGGGAAATCACTTCTTCCTGTTGCAACAATTGCATCTGGACGAGCTTTTTTTGTATCTTCAGGCATAATTTCAGGTGTTGGATTCGCTAAAGTAAAAATAATTGGATGCTCACACATCAATTTTACATCTTCTACCGAGAAAGAGCCTGGACTTGAAAGACCAACAATTACATCTGCTCCTCCAAAAATCTCATCACGTTCTAAATAGCTATCGTTAGCAAATTCATGTTTATATACATTTAAATCACTTCTACCTTTATGGATTAAGCCTTTAGAATCAAGCATTAAAATATTTTTTACACCTACATGACGGTATAGTCTTGCACATGATATAGCAGCAGCACCAGCACCAACTACTACAATTTTAATATCTGATATCTCTTTATTTGTCATCTCACAGGCATTTAAGATAGCTGCTGTTGATATAACAGCTGTACCATGTTGGTCATCATGCATTACAGGAATATCTAACTCTTCAACAAGACGTTTTTCTATCTCAAAACACTCAGGTGCTTTAATATCTTCAAGATTAATACCACCAAATGTTGGTGCAATTGCAGAAACTACAGAGCAAAATCTATCTACACTCTCAGTATCTACCTCTATATCAAAACTATCTAATCCCGAAAAGGTCTTAAAAAGAACACCCTTTCCTTCCATAACAGGCTTTGAAGCAAGTGCTCCAATATTTCCAAGACCTAAAACAGCCGTACCATTACTAATAACGGCTACAAGATTGCTTTTTGCTGTGTATCTATAAGCATCCTCTGGATTTTTTTCTATCTCAAGACATGGAACTGCAACACCTGGAGTATAAGCCATACTCAAATCTTTTTGTGTCGCTACAGGTTTTGTAACCTCAACAGAAATTTTTCCAGCTTGTGGAAACTCATGGTAATCTAATGCTTCTTTATCGCTAATTGCTTGTTTTGACATAATACTATCCTAAAAGTGTTTTTGAAATTATATCCAAAGAGAGTAAAAATTTAGATTTTACTTAAAAAAAGCACAGTATTTCCTTTTACATTATAGTAAATTCCCATAGAATTTTTACGAGAAACAAAAACACCACGACCATTAAAACTTTTAGAATTTCTAAATATTTCACTCAAAATTTGAGTATCAAAACCTTTTCCCTCATCTGTTATTTTTGTCACAATATAGGTAGAAGAGCTATGTGTTACTTTATCAAGAGTAACTATGATTTTTTTAGAATTTCCTTTTTCAGTTTCTAGTAATGCATCTAAGTAGGTATCTTCTTCTATAAGCTTATGTTTAGTGGAGGAGTCTATACCAAGATTTCCATGTTCGTAAGCATTCATATAAAGTTCAGTAAATACAACACCTGCCCTATAAGCCACTTTAACATTTTCACTTAAACCTGTCCAAACTTCGCTATACCATTCATTAGCCACTTCAACTTCTGCTAAAGAGCTATCAAACTCTTTTCTAGCAATACAAGAGTCCCTATCGAAATCAAGCCTATTAATAAATGTAAGAGTGTAGTCATCCTCTTGATCAGACATTTTTTGATACATTTTATCTATAAATTCTCTTTTTGTAAAAGATGTTCTAAAATCTTCTTCTATAAAATCAGAATAAGGCATACCCTCGCAAATAGTTGTGTTTTCTACAATTCCATCACTATAAAACAAAAATTTTTCTATATTTTGTATATCGTAACTAGAGACTTTAAAATCATCTTGATATTTTGACATTGGAGGGTTATTTGATCGTAATCGTATCACCTCCCCCTCTTTTGTCTGCATAAGCAAGGGTGGCATAGAAAATTTAGCATAGTTAATGTCGTTTAGCTCTCTGTCTATAACTATGTAGTCTATGGAAAGAGCTTCCTCTTCTAAAAGAATTTTTTTGATGTAATGCAGAGTTTCATGCACAAGTAAGTAAAGGTCAAAATGATCATGTTGTATCATTTTATCGATGATATGATTTGTAAAAGAGGTCATAATCATTGATGTTAAAGAAGCAGACAAGCCTTTCCCCATCCCATCAACAACTAAGTAAAATGTTCTATACTCGTCCAATTTTCTTGATGTATAAGCATCCCCACTTAAGGTATCAAGAGGACTATACAAAAAATCTATAAGTAAGAAGCTATCTACATCACCATCCATTTGGTAATAAAAATCATTTCTTAAAATATTCAACTCTTTGGCAAAGCCTAGTTCTTCTTGATAAGAATTATATTGCTCTTTCTCTTCTAGTTCTAAAAGTTTCTTATCATCTATTGATTCTTCCATTATATTTTAAACTTACTCAACTCTTCTTGCAATTTATTTGCATCTTCTCGTAAAGCATCCACTGAACTTTCAACATTACCTCTAAGGTTACCATTTTCACTAGATATTTTTACAATCTCTTCCATAATGTCCATTAACTCTTTTGTTTTTAAAGCAATATATGTACTTTGATGCATGACATCTGTTGATTTCTCTTTTGTAACTACCAAAGTATCTTTTGTTTCATTCGATGACGAAATAAGCTCCTGTGCCGATACAGCAATACTTTGCATATTTGATGATGATTGGTGTGTCTCTTCTGCAATCTCTACAACATTTTGAGTAATAAGGTTTACATTAGCACTAATCTCGCTTAGTGATTTTTGTGTACGCTCTGCAAGCTTACGTACCTCATCAGCAACAACAGCAAAACCACGGCCATGTTCTCCTGCACGAGCAGCTTCTATGGCCGCATTTAGTGCAAGTAAGTTTGTTTGGTCTGCTATATCTGAAATAATGCTCAGAACATCTTTAATATTTTTAGCTTGCTCTGTTAAAGAAGCAACTTTTTGTACGAGCTCCTCTTGTTGCTCACTACCTCTTTCAATAGAAACGACAACATCATTTAGTTTATCTATAAAACCATCAAGTACATTAAATGTCAAGTCTAAATCTTCCGTTACTGTAATGGCAGACTCTTCTACTGTGTCAAGTTTTATACCTATATCTGAGACAAGTGCATTAACATCAACAATTTTGAGCTCTTCTTTTTTTGTATTACTAGCAAGTGTATCTACGACATCACTCAGTTTTATACTTTCATGTGTTGTTCTTTTCCCAACATCTTGAGCATTGTATACACTCTCTTTAAAAGAGACAATCATAACATGAAGAGCTTTAGATATCTGAGAAATTTCATCTTTACCCTCTACTACAACACTACAAGTCAAGTCTAAATTATTAGACACACATTGAATTTTTTCTAAAGAACTTGTAACACTTTTATTGACACCCTTGCTAATAAAGAAAATAATAATAAAAATACCTATTGCAAATGTGATATAACCAAAGAGAGTAATCATTGTCACTCTTTTAGAATCTGCTTCAACTTTTGCTAAGAGTCTGTCATTATATTTAGCAAGTCCATCATCAACATTTTTTAGAAGATTGATTTTTTTTGTAATCGTTTGAAACCATACAACGCTATCTACTCCAAAGCCACCAGTAATAGCCTTTGCTTTAGCGATATTCCTCATTTTATTAACTTCATTAACTACAGGAGAATCCATTGTCGTTGTATAAAGAGCTTTTGATTCATCTGTTGCCATTGCAAGGAACGAATCCATATAAGCATTTTGCTCGGCAATAAGGGTAATAAATTTTGCAAACATCCCTTGGCCAAACTTATCTGCACCAAATGTAGCACTAAGCACTGCACGTTCTATTCCTGCACGTTCTTTAGATTTTAAAAAGTTTGTATAAGAATCAAGTGCTTTTACTAGCTCTTGTGTATCTGCAAGTTTAGCCGTTAAAGAAACAATATCTAAAATCTCTTTATTCATCTTAGTATAGTAAGCAACTTCATCTTTTACACTTATGCTTAAAGAATCAACTTGTGCTCTTACTTGTTCAATTTTTCCCATATAATCTTCAAAAGCATTTAACTTATCTCGAAACTCTTGTGAAAACTGTGAAAGTTCAAGTGTGTTAATGTAAGTAGACAACTCTTTATTTTTTTGTGTTGTAAGAAGACGTTGCTTAGGCAATATGCTTACAAACTTTTCCCCTTTAGAGCCTAGAAAACCTGCACTAGCACCACGCTCTTTTTGCGTTTCATGAATAAGTAAGCTTAACTTTTGTGAGAGGGTATTAAGCTCTTTTGCTTGGGTAATTTTTGTTTTTTTCTCTATTGCATTCGCAATAGTTAAACCAATTATGATAAGTGCGAAAGAGAGCACCATCGCTATAATAAGATTTAATTTGTTTTTAATACTCATTGTTTATATTTTCCTTGCTTTAAAGAGTGTTTTAAGAGAGAGATCTTCGAGTAGTTCTATAAGTTGTTCATTCCCCACACCTAAAGTTAAATCAACTTTATCTTTAAGTACTAGTTTATTGAAATAACCAATAACTGATGATGTAATTGAAAGTGAATCAACAAGATTAATTACAATGCTATTTTGATTTGCTACAACTGTATCAATATTGGATTTTATACTTTGAAAGTCCTGAACTGTTTTTATATTACCGGTAATAGTTATTATGTTTGAAGAAACTGAAATGTCCATTAAATATCCTTTTTTGTTCACTAATATTTCATTATATTAGCAAAATTTTTCTAAATTACTTTATACTTTGGAGCCAATCTTTCATTTTTCCTTCGTATCCTATCTCTTTAAGCTCTACAAATTGTAAATTTTGTGATAAATATGCTTGAGACACATAGCCGCCAAAGTCATGTGGATAAAGGTAGCCCTCATTATTTTGTGTAATATTGTGAGGAATCTCTAAAATAGTGCCATTTTTCACAGACTTTAATGCTTTGTTAATTGCCTCATAAGATGCATTTGATTTTGGAGAAGCACAAAGGTAAATAACCGCTTGTGCTAAGATAATTCTAGCTTCTGGGTAGCCTATTTTACTCACCGATGTCATACATGATGTAGTAAGAGTGAGTGCTTGAGGGTTTGCATTGCCAACATCTTCACTTGCAAGAATTACAAGACGCCGTGCTATAAAGTCGGCACTCTCCCCACCCTCTATAAGGCGAGCCAAGTAATAGATAGCTGCATTTTCATCGCTCCCACGGATTGACTTTATGAGTGCTGAAGTCAAATCATAATGCACACCAGATTCGGAGCTTCCAGCAGCAAGTGCACTTGGTCGTAAAGATTGGAGCAACGCTTTTGTTATGTTTTTTTCAATATTTGAAGCAAACTCTAAAAGCTTTAACATCGCTCTGGCATCCCCACCACTTGTTGCTACCAAATACTCCTGTGTTTGCTCATCCATAGTTAAAGACTCTTTTTCCATCGCTCTTTGAAGCAATATCTCTAAAGAGCTATTTGTAATCGCTTTAAGTTCAAAGAGCATAGAACGCGAACGAATCGCAGAAGTAAGAGAATAAAAAGGGTTTTCAGTTGAAGCACCTATCACCAAGACAGAATTGTTTTCCATCACTGGCAGAAGTACCTCTTGTTGATTCTTGGCAAGTCTATGGACCTCATCAATAAAAATCAAAGGTTTTTGCAAAGCATTTTTATACTGTTCAAAGATTTTACGAAGTTGGTCTATTTTAAGTGAAGTAGCATTAAATTCATAAAAGGGAAGCTCCATTGTTGAAGCAATAATACGAGCAATGGAGGTTTTTCCTACCCCTGCTGGACCATAAAAAAAACTATGTCCAAGTGCAAACTTTTCACATAAAATGCGAAGGGGGGCATCTTTGGCACTAAGGTGCTCTTGCCCCACCATATCATCAAAAGTTTTTGGACGAAGTAGCTGGGTAAAATCACTCACGCTCTATTTTTTCCCTTGCTCTCTTGCTTTTTTCTCTTCAGCCTTTAAAAATTTAAAAAGTGCTGAGTACTCACTACGCGAGAGGTATCGCGTTTTTCCTGTTGGGAGATTATTAAGCTCTATCTCTGCAAAGCTAAGACGTTTGAGGTCTGCAATCTCTGTACCAAAGTGTGCAAAAAATCGACGAAGCTCGCGGTTTTTACCCTCTGAAAGTGCCACTTTCAAAATTGAATAGTTATGGTGATTTTTTTGAATTTTATACCCTAAAAATGGTTTAAACTCCATCGATGTTACTTTTGAGTGAGAGTGTGCTCCAGCAGTTGCATCTTCAAGATACATACCATTGAGCATCGCATCTTCCATCTCAGAAGTCACTTCCCCTTTGATTTTTATCTTATAGATTCTCTCTAAGTCTGACTCCATAAGAGCCGTTGCCACACGAGAAGCATCAGTAAGAAGTAAAAGTCCTTCAGAAGCAAAGTCTAATCGTCCAACTGGTATAAAATGTTTAAACTTTTTATCTAAGGTATCATAGATTGTTTTACGCCCTTTAGGGTCTACCTTTGTTACAAGCTCCCCTTTTGGTTTGTTGTAAACTATCACTGTATATTTTTCTTGTGGACTTACTTGTTTTCCACTAATGTAGACAACATCTTCTCTCTCTTCAACCTGTGTTGCAGGATTGAGTTCTATCTCACCGTTTACTCTTACATAACCATCTTGTATGGCCTTATCTGCCTCACGACGTGAGTATGTTGAGTAGTGTGCTATATATTTGTTTAATCTCATTGACATTTAGGAGATTCCTTTTTCTATCAGCGTATGAATATGAAGTACGCCTTTAATTTTTTTATCTTCATCTGTGACAACCAAGAGTTGTATCTTTTTTGTCTCTATTAAAACAAGTGCATCTGAGGCAAGCATATTTTCATCTTCACATACCATAGGGGAGAGTGTTGCATATTTCATCGCATCATCATCAAGTGAAAAATCTTCACTCATTAAAGCACGACGAACATCTCCATCACTCATAAGAGCAACAAGTTTTTGTGCTTCATCTACAATAAGTGCTGTTCCTAAACGCCCTTCACTAATCGCTAAGATTGCATCTTTTACTTTTGCATCTTTTGCTATGATAGGAAGATTTTTACTCTGCATAAGGTTGGAAACTTTTACAAAAAGTTTTTTACCTAAGGCTCCACCTGGGTGAAACGAAGCAAAGTCAGATTTTTGAAAATTGCGTGCTTTCATTAAACATACAGCCAAAGCATCACCAAGTGCTAAAGTAAGTGTTGTAGAACTTGTTGGAGCCGTATCTATAGGACAAGCTTCCTTAAGAACATTAAGCTCTATAACCATATCGCTAAAAGTGCCAAGAGTTGATTTCTTATCTCTTGTCATCCCTATAAGTGGTGCTCCAAAACGCTTTATATGTGGGAGTATTGAGCTAAGCTCTTCACTCTCACCAGAGTAACTAATGCCTATAACAACATCATTCGCTCCTATCATCCCCAAATCACCATGAAGTGCTTCTGTAGGGTGAAGAAAAAAGCTTGGCGTTCCAGTGGAAGCAAAAGTTGCCGCCATCTTTGCACCTATGAGTCCACTTTTACCAACACCTGTGATAATAAGCTTTCCCTTGCAGTTTAAAATAACATCAACAGCCTTCTCAAAAACGTCATCAACCAACTCCATAGCATGAAGGAGAGTATCTGCTTCTATTTGTAAGGTTTCTTGTGCAATTGTTTTATAATTCATAATGTAATTATACCTTTTTTAACTTGTCTCAAGATATAATGCCTAAAATATAAGATAATTAGAGGAGTCAATATGAGAAATACTATTGGAAAATATATAGACACAATAAACACTTTAAAACTTGAAGACAGAATACTTAACCACAATACTCTCATCCTTGGAGAACAAGGTTCAGGAAAAACAAATTTAGCATGTAAAATACGAAATTTTGCCATTGACAAGGGTGTTCCAACACTTTATATGGACTTTTCAAACTCATATGAAGAGGAAGTTGAACTTCGCTACAAAGACAAACATTTTAACTACATAAAATTTAGTGATTCTGATGAGTTTGACGAAAAATTTTCACAACTTATAAAAGAGAAAAAACATATTTATATGGCAGTCGATCCTAAAAACTTTTCAAAGAAAAAAGATCAAAAAAGTAAACTTTCACAAACTATAAGCCAAGAAGGTTTACTTGAAAATTATTACTACTTTTTTCACGATATTGAAAATCTTAATGGTTTTTATACAAAATTTGAAGACTTTTTACTTTATATGCTCGGGTTTATTAACCTCCAAAAACATGGGTTTACATTTTTAGCACAACCACACTCAACATTTGAAAATCCACATCTAAAACTTTTGTTTTCTTTTCTTTACCTTGGAAAATGTTCTAATGCTGACTATTATAATACTGCGATTTTAAAAACACTCACAAAAAACAAATTTTATTATCAGTACAGAACAGATCACCCTACTCTTCTTTTTAATGATATAAAAAGTAACATTGTAGAGATTGACGAGTATCTAATAGAAGATTAAAATGCAAAATGTTTTTGATGAAGTGGGCTCTCTTGATAAACGATGCTACAAAGAGTTTCATCTAAGTGAAGATATTTTAATGGAACATGCCGCTGAGGGGATGGCATCGTTCATACGAAACAAATTTCCCCTAAATTCAAAAATCATTATTGTTTGCGGAAGTGGCAATAATGGTGCCGATGGCATTGCCCTCTCGCGTTTACTCCATAAAGATTTTAATGTTTCACTTCTTCAAGCTAAAAAAGCCAAATCTCCCATGGCACTTCTGCAAACAAAACGCAGCCAAACACTTGAGATACCATACATAAATGCCATCGAAGAGTGTGATGTAATTGTTGATGCTTTCGTTGGTACAGGCTTTAATGGTGAGTTTGACACAGCTAGCTCTACACTTCTTCAAAGCCTAAACGCCATGGACTCTTTTAAAATAGCATGCGATATCCCCTCTGGCATAAATACTCAAGGTCACTGTGCCAAAGAGACATTTGTGGCAGATATAACACTTACCATGGGTGCTTTAAAAAAATCTCTCTTTTTAGATGAAGCCAAAGATTTTGTGGGAGAGATTCAAGTAGTTAGTTTAGGCTTGCCCCGTTTTATATATGAGATACCAAGTAATTATAAGCTCCTAGATTTTGAAGATATGCAACTCCCTCACCGAACACAACAAGACTCCCATAAAGGAAGCTTTGGTCATCTTAGCATCGCTTGTGGAGAGAAATCTGGTGCGGCAATCATGAGTGGACTGAGTGCTTTAAACTTTGGGGCTGGTCTTGTGACACTTGTGGGCTATGAAAATGAACAGCTACTTCATCTACCCCACTCCTTAATGTATGCTCACACTC
>Ga0256828_1000323_pt1 | contig 32974 bp, 26 predicted proteins | sample CV88metaG_FD_185993 | JGI IMG/M metagenome (GOLD analysis project Ga0256828, IMG submission 185993) | Hydrothermal vent microbial communities from East Pacific Rise, Pacific Ocean - CV88 | ecosystem: Environmental > Aquatic > Marine > Hydrothermal vents | place: Pacific Ocean: East Pacific Rise...
AACCATTGACAATGACCTCTTAGACTTAGGGCTAGGTGATGTTACAGCCAATGTAGAGAGCCTCACACAAGAAGAGGATGTTTTGGTTGAGAAAAATGATGGCATAGAGCTAGACCTTGACGCCTTAACTCTCCCCGTAGAAGAGGAGCCTCAACCCCAACAAAAGAGCCAAGACGATGCCATTACACTTGACCTTGATGCACTCACCACCCCTCTTGTTGAAGAGGAGAAAGTAGAAGAGAAAGCACCTCAAAGTGATGCCTTTGACTTAGGGTTAGACCTTAGTGAAGAGACCAACACACCAGTAACACCTGCCGTAGAAGAGGTAGAAGCTGAAGTGATTGAAGAAGAAGCACCTGCATCTGAAGGATTTGGTACGATTAATCTTGATGATGTCAAACCTATTCACTTTGATTTTCAAATTGAAGAGGCAGCCAATGACTTAAGCCTTCCAACAGAACTTATTGAAGAGTTTGTTCAAGACTTTATTGAACAAGGACACGAAGAGACACAAAAGATGTTAAAAGCCTATGAAGCAGGCGACCTAGAGACCATTCAAAAAATAGGACACCTCCTTAAAGGAACATCAAGTAACCTTCGTATTACACCTTTAGCCGATACCCTCTATGAAATTCAGTTTTGTGAAGATAGTAGTCAATTAGAAGGACTCATTAAGAACTACTGGGCTCACTTCATCTCGTTTGAAACACAAATCAAACTTTTATCAAACTCATAAGGAATTAGACCATGACCATACGCAATAGACTCAAACTAATTGGACTGCTTCCAATTACACTCTTAATTGCTTTATCAAGTTACTTTTTCATTACGTCATACTTGAACTTTGAAAAAGCACATACCCTAAAGACCATTTTAGGGAACAATGTTGTACTCAATAAAACACTCATTGAAGTAGGAAAAGAGAGAGGTCTTACTTCCCTCTTTTTAGCACACGACGGTACAGCCTTCCAAGATGCCCTCAAAAAACAGAGAAAAGCCACTGATACTTCATTTAAACATCTTAAAAAAGATTTAATTGCTGACAATATTAACTATCTGCCATTTGTTCTCTCTATTTTAGGACAATCAGACCAGTTTAATAGCCAAGAGTACCATAAGGTCTTAAAGAATCTTCCAGCCATTGCGAAGCTTCGTAAATCGGTCGATGCACAGAGTGATAGTTTTTACAATATCTTCTTTAATGGCTACACAAAGAAGTTCACAACACCACTTCTTTCTAGTATTTTTCAAATTAAATCATTTGCACTCGATACAGAAATCTCTTCACTCATTACCTCTTTAGCACAGCTCTCTATGGCAAAAGAGAATGCAGGGCTTGAGCGTGGATTTATCTCATACTACATCACCAAAAAAACACCAATGTCACTCAAAGAGATTGCTCTTTGGGACCAATTTAAGACAAAGTCAAATACCTTTGATACCAAAGAGATTGCTGACCCAACGCTAAGAAGAGAACTCAATAAACTCTTTAATGACCCAAAAATCAAACAACTCTTAACAGATTTAAAAAAGTCATCATCGATTATTCAAACAGAGGTCGGAAATGGTGCTTATACAGAAGAGGCAATGCAGTGGTTTGCACTTCAAACACAAAAAATCTCTCTTCTAAGCAAAGCTGAAATTATTACCTCTCACGCACTTTGGGAAAAGAGTCATAACTACCTACAAAAACAGCTCTACATTCTTGCCATTGCTGCTTTTATTCTCTTTTTAAGTATTCTTCTTGCCTTTATCGGATATACCACAGCAAGAGATATTGCTAAAAACCTTAAAGAGTTAGAAGATGTCCTCAATAAAGCCGTAGATGAGATGAAGAGTAGTGAACACTACCTTGCAGCTGATACAGCGATGATTGAAAACATTGACCTCGACACCCACGAAGGGACAAAAGAGGCGTATCACTTCCTAGAGACCCTTGTAGACTCAGCCAAAGAAGATAAGATGATTGCCCTTCAAGCCAATGAAGCCAAATCACTCTTCTTAGCCAATATGTCTCACGAAATTCGTACACCACTTAATGGTATTGTAGGATTTACAGAGATTCTAAGAAGTACAGAGTTAACACCTGAACAAGAGGAGTTCCTCTCTATTATCGATAAGAGTTCAGAGAACCTCTTGAGTATTATTAATAACATTCTTGACCTCTCTAAAATTGAGAGTAATAAGATTGAGATTGAGAACATTGTCTTTGATGCAGCAGAAGAGTTTGAGAGTGCCATTGAAACCTACGCTGTTGGTGCAGCAGAGAAAAATATTGACTTAAACTTCTATATGGACCCAATGATTAGTAGTAAACTCAAAGGTGACCCAACGAAGATTAAAGAGATTATTATTAACCTCCTCTCAAATGCCATTAAATTTACCAGTTATGGTGGAGAGATTAACCTTGAAATCCTTAAAGTAGAAGGTACAGAGGGAGATGAGAGTAATAGAATTAAATTCTCTATCCAAGATAACGGTATTGGTATGACCAAAGAGCAACAAGCCCATATCTTCGATGCCTTCTCACAAGCTGATGTATCGGTTACAAGAAAGTATGGTGGTACAGGACTTGGATTGACCATCTCTAGCCAATTTGTTGAGCTTATGGGTGGAAAACTTGAACTTGAAAGTGCAAAAGACCAAGGGACAACCTTCTTCTTTACCCTTCCACTAGAAGAGATTGCTTCAGCTGACTCAAATTACAGTCACGCCTTTACAGAGATGACACTCTCAAAGTATCAACAAGCAACACCAACAAAACTAGACCAGTACCTTGCACGTTACTTTGAATACTTTGGACCAAAAGTGAACCACTTTGAAACAGTCAACGAACTCAAAGAACTCATTGACCACAATGCATCACAAACCTATTGGATTGATTTAGACAAAGCCAAATCACAAATTCTTGATGCCCTACCAAACATTGATAAGTCAAAACTTATCATCTTAGCCAATGTGACAAGCCGTAGCAAAATTGACACACTCAATATTGACCAAGACAATGTTATCTTTAAGCCTGTTACATTGAGTAAACTTAAAGCTGTTCTTACCAAAAATACTGAACTTAACCCTCAGCTAATTGAAGAGAACAATATGACCACAGCAACCAAGTTTGATGCGAAGATTTTGGTAACAGAAGATAATATTATTAACCAAAAACTTATCTCTCGTATTCTTCAAGAACACGGTATGACCGTAGACTTGGCAAACAATGGGCTAGAGTCATTTGAGAAACGTAGAAACAATGACTACGACCTTCTCTTTATGGATATTCAAATGCCTGTTATGGACGGAATTGAAGCCACACACGAAATTCTAGACTATGAAGAGGATGAGGGTGTACCTCACGTTCCAATTGTTGCACTCACTGCCAATGCCCTTAAAGGTGACAGAGAACGCTTTATGAATGAAGGAATGGATGAGTATATTACCAAACCTATTGAGACAAGTGAACTACTCTATGTCTTAAATAAATTCCTCTCTCATAAAACACAGGTTATCTCTACACAAGAGAAAGCCAAAGAGGAGTCTACACCAAAAGAGGAGCCAACACCAACAATACCTGAACCTCAAAAAGAGGTTAAAGAGGAAGAGCCAATGAGCCTCTCTTTAGATGATGACGATGCTGGAAGCTTAATTGCTTCTATTACCGATGAAGCCCTCAATGAAGAGAGTGCTTCAACACCACAAACGCAAACACAAAAAGTAGAGAAGATTCTCATTGCTAAAAAATTCCTTATTGAGAAACGTATTCTCATTAAAGTCATTAAGAATCTTGGTTATGACTATGATGTCTTAGATGATGTAGAGACATTAAACCCAAGTATGCTTGAAGCGTATGATATTCTTCTTGTCGATGCAGACCTTGTGAGCGATGAGATAAAAACAGCGAACCCGAACCTTGATATTATTACAGATTTAAATTCAAAAGATGCACTTGATAAACGCATTAAACAACACAGAGGAAAAAACTAGATGGCACTAAAAGTATTAATTGTAGATGATGATTTTATTAACAGAAAGCTCTTACAAACACTCTTAAAGAAGAACCCTGAAGTCATTGAGATGATTGAAGCAGAAAATGGCTCAGATGCACTCGATAAGCTCAAAAAGAATCCAGATATCAATCTGGTTCTTTTAGATATTATGATGCCTATTTTAGATGGTATTGAATTTTTAAAAATCTTCCGTTCAGAGATGAAAAATTCACACATTCCTGTCATTGTACTCTCAACCGATGACTCTCGTAAAACAGAGGTATTTGACAATGGTGCAAATGACTTCTTACGTAAACCAATTAAAGAAGATGACCTCTTTAGTACAATGACACAGTGGTCTTAACCACACACACATCTACTGGGGCTAACCCCTCGTAGATACCCCTCCCCTTTTTCTTATGACTCCTCTTTACCTTTATATACCCTCTCTTTTTCAAAAAATGGCATAAAAAAAGCCCCCATACGCATAAAACGTACAGAGGCTCTAGGAAAGAAAAAAGCTTTTAATCATCAACAAAGACGCTAGAGAGTACCTCTTCTATACGTGTGACTCCTATTATTTCAATATGCTCTTTCACCTCTTGAGGAATATCCTCTAAATCACGCTCATAATTTTTTAATGGAATAAAGGCTCTATTGACTCCTGCTTTATACGCAGCAATCAACTTCTCTTTCAATCCACCAATAGGAAGAACCTTTCCTGTGAGTGTCACCTCTCCTGTCATAGCAACACGGTTATCTACCCTCTTCCCACTTAAAATAGACGCAATGGCTGTTACCATTGTAATCCCTGCACTTGGACCATCTTTAGGGGTTGCACCTTCAGGGACGTGAATATGTAAATCGTAGCGTTTATAGACTTCACTTACCTCTACATCTATCCCCTCTTCTCTCTCTTTAGGCGTTTTAGGAATACTCTTTTTATCAATGGGAATCGTTCCATTGTCAATCAAAATCTTCACCACAGAAAAGGCAATACGTGCTGACTCTTTCATCACATCACCTAGACTTCCTGTAATTTGGAAAAGCCCTTTACCTTTAATTTTAATCGCCTCAATGGTTAAGACATCTCCACCAACTGCTGTCCACGCTAAACCAGAAACAATCCCCACTTGTGGTTGTTTATCTACAAGAGAAATCTCAAACACCTTTTTCTCTAAAAAGTGATGCAAGTTACGTTTACGCACACGAATACGCTTTCTCTCTGGCTCTTGAAGCAACATTTTTGCACTCTTTCGCATTAATGAAGCAATACGTCTTCTTAAGTGTCTAACCCCTGCTTCTCTAGTATAAGCATCAATAAGCAGTTTTAACGCTTTGGTTGTTATGGAAAACTCACGCTCTTTGAGGGCATGTTTTTTTAACTCTTGAGGAATCAAATAACGCTTAGCAATCTCCAACTTCTCATTGGGGGTATAAGAGCTTAATCCAATAAACTCCATTCTATCTCTCAATGCTGAAGGAATACGCCCTACATCATTGGCTGTGGCAATAAAAATCACTTGGCTCAAATCAAGGTTAAAGTTTAAATAGTAATCTCTATATGCACGGTTTTGTTCAGGGTCTAAGATTTCTAAAAGAGCTGAAGTAGGGTCACCCCTCATACTTCGCCCTACTTTATCAATCTCATCTAAGACAATCACAGGGTTCATACTTTTTGCTTCAATTAACCCTTGTACCAAACGCCCTGGCATAGCACCCACATAGGTACGACGGTGTCCACGTAGTTCACTTACATCTTCTAACCCACCCAAAGCCATACGCATTAGAGGTCGTCCAAGAGCTGAAGCAATGGCATTGGCTAAAGAGGTCTTTCCTACCCCAGGAGGTCCTGCAAAACATAAAATCGCTCCAGCTTGCTTCTCCTGCTTCATTTGACGCAGTTGAGCCAAGGCACGAACAGCAAAAAACTCTACAATACGCTCTTTGGGTTTGGTTAAAGAGTAGTGTGCTTCATCGAGTGCTTCAGCCACCTTCTCAATAGAGAGTTTCTCTTCACTCATCTTCCCAAAAGGTAACTCTAAAACCCACTCAAGGTAACTCTGTACCACTTGTGACTCTGCACTCTCTGGGTGCATTCGTGCAAAACGCTCTAACTGTTTAGAAATCTCCTTATAGGCATCTTCTTCCATCATAGGTTTAAGTGCTTCTATCTTCTCTCTAAACTCAGCAATCTCCTCTTCACGCTGGGTATCCATACCCAACTCTTGTTGAATCTCTTTGAGTTGCTCTTTTAAAAAGTACTCTTTATTGGTCTGTTCAATTTTAGAGTGTACTTTGGTACGAATCTCTTTTTGTACTTTGGCTGCTTCAATCTCTGCATTAACTACATGAATTAACTCTAAAAGACGTTTTTCAATATTAAACTCCGTATAGAGTGCATACGCCACCTCTTTATCGAGTTTCAACATAGAAGAGACGAGGTCTGCCATACGGTTAGGGTCATCATTCTCCTCAATGGTACGCACCAAATCAGCAGGAAAATGGCTACTTAACGAGGAGAATCTCTTTACTTTATCGCGTAAAATATCCATTAACGCATTGGTCTTAAGGGTCGCTTCACTCTCACTTTTGACAATATCAATACGGGCTTGATTAACCTCACCCTCCACAGGCTCAAGAATCTCCCCTCTGGCTAACCCTTGAAAGAGAATCTTCACACGCCCATCAGGTAAATCAACTTTACGCATAATAGAGCCAATCACCCCTACACGATACATACTCTCAAAGTCACGCTCACCCTCTTTTCCAGCAACCGAAGAGGTTACAAAAAGCAGTGAGTTATGCTCCATCGCCTCAACGACAGCATCAATATCACGCTTATTGCTCAAAAAGATAGGGCTAATCATAAATGGATAGAGAAAAAGCTCATCCTCTACAACAATGGGTAACGTTGTAGGAAACGCATCATAATCACTCAACTGCATCTCAAACCTCTCTTAATCAAAAATTTTCTCAAGCATCCCTTTTTTAGGGGCTTGAATATCTAACATCTCAATCATCGAATCTTCATTCTTCTCTCTATAAATCTCAGCTGCATCAGGCTTACCAGTACGCTCATATAAAGAGGCGATATTCTCATTGAGAAGGTATTGACTCATCTCTAAACGCACTAAAATAGTATGCACCAATGGTCTATACTCTGACTCAGGATAACGCAATAAGTAGCGTTTGGCTTGTTGCATTGTCTTCATAATAAGTGTCTGGTCTTTGTAGGCATCTCTTACCCCTAAAAAAGAGGCTTTTAATTTCATAAACTCAATATACTCATGGTTACGCTCTTGACCAAAACGTTTACTGTATTCATCAAAATAAAATTGGGCTAAAAGATACTCCTCATTTGCCATATGGGCGTGTGCTAACATTAAAATAGCCGTAGGAAGAAGAGGTGAACGTAGATGCTCACTCTTTAAAGAGATATAGAAGTTATCAGCTTGGTCGAGATTACTATGACTAATACTCTTCTCTATTTTTGTATACCAATAGAGTGCCGGTTTATTAAACTCTGACACCTCACTTTTCTCTCCACACCCTACCATTAAAAACAGCAGTGCCATTGTTGCTAAAACAGACTTTTTTACGTTCATCTTTTCCCTTAATTTCTCTATTTACTTTCCTATTATCATATCTCAAAATATGTAAAAAGTCTATTAGATTTCCCAATTAAAAAAAATCTCCCTTTTTTCATTTGCTTTAACATATAATTTACTTTAATAATGATATACTTGAATGGTAATATTCGAATGAGGTGAGAAAAGCCAAATCTGTCGTGAGGCAGAGACGGAAAACGATGGGTCTCTTGAAGCAGGGAGATAGCCACGTTGCCTAAATGTAAAAGGAGTGATATTATGCAAACACAAAAATCAAACCCAACCCTACACTCTAGCGTTTTAAAAACATTGAGTCTTGCAACAGTGCTGTTGCTTATGACACCAAGTAGTGTCTACTCTGATAATATGATAGATTCAATGATGGGAGGAGGAAGTACTGCTACTTCTGATGGTTCAACAGATGACACATCAAGTGATAGTTCTAGTAGTGAAAACACAGAAGCTGTGGCAAATGCTGGAAGTGACCAGACATCAGCAGAGGGTGATGATGTTCTTGTAGATGGTTCGGCTAGTAGTGATGATAGTGATATTAAAACCTATACATGGACACTCAACGGACACTCAATAGATGGAGAAAAAGCAACCCTTCCAGATGAGTGGTTTACCCTAGGAGAGAACACTGTTACACTCAGTGTTGAAGCCAATGATGGAGATACAGACAGTGATGAGATGGTTGTAACCGTTTTAGAGTATGGTGGAAGTGCTGATGACCTCTGTTATGAAGAGTCTATCTCTAGTGGTATGTTCTGTATGGATATGGGCGTTTGTAGTGGTGGTCTTGGATGTACCAACACCTACCCTATTAAAAATATTGGTGAAGATAATATTAGCAGTGTACATGTTGTCTACGATGAGACAGGTATGGGTGCTTCAATGTTTAGTGACTGTGGTGTCTCACCCGATGGAACATGTAGCCAAGAGAGTGATGTCAACTTTGGTCCTATGGGTGTTTTTGGACAAACAACCACCTATCAATTTGCCAATGCGATTGCTCCAGAAGATGACGATAATAACGTTTGGGCTAAAAACCTCTTCTCTATGAGTTGTATGAATGGAGAAGCACTCTATGGAACCTATGTTAAAGAGGGGAAATATTATAGAGGGGCACTCTCTCCTTGTGTTGATAGAACCTCTACTGAAACTTCTGGAACAGGTCCATTTGATAGTTGGGATACCAACCGTAATGTTAACGATAGAAATATCTCAACAAAAGTGGTCAACAACCTCTTAACACTCACCGTTGCACACCTCAATAGTGACAACACAGCAACCCAAGCCAATCCAGAAGCTGAAGTGAAATATAGACTTATCGATAGAGCAAATGCAAAAGCCCTTACACGTTGGCAATACTTTAATGGAGCAGTGGCACAAAGAGATATACTCATTCAACCTATTCCAACAGCCCACAAAGAGGTCTTTATGCAGTTTAAATTCTGTCAAGACAAAGAGACACATGATGTGGTTCGTTTCTCTCAATGTTCAGACAGTACAAAATATGACTTTAACACCACCACAAGAAGTAGTGATGGGTTTGCTATTCGTCCAAACAACTTTACATTGACACTTCAAGATGACGCAAACAGCAACCTTCTTCGTGCAGGTCAAAGTTACAACTATACACTCAAAGCAGTCAATGCTCAAAACAAAGAGGTAGAAGATTACAACCAAACCAAAGCCAATCTCTACGAACTCAACGCTACTAAAGAGTTATACTTTGCCGATGACTCACTCGATACAGAGGGGCAACTCAAAGGTGCACTCTCTTACGATAGCAGTGTAGACTTCAATATGACCGATGGTATCAGTACCGATGCTTCTGGTGCAAATGATGTTGTTGCTATTCAATTTAGTGATGTAGCAAAAGTAAAAATGCACATTGAAGACCACAACTGGGCAGCCATTGATGCCGATGACACCCCTCAAGATTGTAGCGATACAGGTGCGTTTATTTGTGGTGAGAGTGAAGCAACATTCATTCCTGACCACTTTAGCTTCAACAATGTCAAACTCATCAATCACAACAATGGTGACTTTACCTACTTCTCAAATGACCTCAATATGTCTGCACACGTAGAAGCGACCATTGAAGCCAAAAATGCACAAGATGCAACCACCCTTAACTTCTCAAAAGAGGCAAACTTCTATGAGAATCCAGTAAGCGTTGCCATTGTCACACCAACAACCAATAAAGATGGCGTTGCCCTTACCGATACTAAAGGTGATGCCCTTGAGAGTCAAGAGCATAATATTTCACAAATGAACCTTGGTTTCACTCAAGGAAGTTACACCATTACGTGGAATGAGTCAAACGAGAGTAAAGCACTCTTCTTTAACTATAAAAGAGCCAATGATGTGCCTGTAAACCCTTCTGTTCTTGCAGGAGCAGACCTCAATGTTACAGCCACTTCTCTCTATACCGATGGTCAAACCATTGGTGGTGTAGAGATAGTCTCAGAGAGTGCTACGGTAACAGGTAATGCACCAGCAACCCAAGAAGCAACACTACTTTATGCACGTGCAACAGCTTCTCAATACCTCTACGATGATGTCTTAGATAATGCTATTGAGACACCAATTTTAGTAGAAGTCTATTGTGACAAATGGCCTGCATCTGCATCAACCTGTCCTCAAGTTGATGTGATTAATGGTGATACCAATGAACACCAATGGTGGATTGCCACAGCACACAACAGTAGCAACAACGATGGTAACCTAAGCTTAACCATTGAAAATGGTGAATTAAGCAGTAATGTACCAAGCCTTATTTCTGGTATTGATGATGGATTTACCGTTACAGGACAAGCACCTAATATTGCTAAAATTGACCTCGATAGTGTCAATAGCTGGCTTGTTTATAACAAAGAGAGTGCCACACAAAACCCATCACCATTCTACCAAGTACACTTCATCTATGGAGATGGTACGTGGACAGGTTCAGGAAAAACAGGTCACGTAGTTGATGATGATATTAACACAAAGAAAACAAGACGTTTGGAGTTCTAAGATGTCCAAACGCTTGCGTCACTTTCGACCAGCCATTGCAATGGTGGAGCTTATCTTCGCCATTGTTATTATGGGGATAGTACTTAGTGCTGCCCCCTCTCTTATTGCCACAGCCGTATCAAGTACCTCCGTGGCACTCCAACAAGAGGGAATTAATGAAGCCTCTGCAAGGGTTACCTTAATTCTCACCTACGCTTGGGATAAAAACGATACAAACGACTCTTGTACCCCTCCTATTTTACACGTCACCGATGGTGATGACCAACTGGAAAAAAACACTACCACGGGTAGACGAAATGGTGTACCCAAAGAGAGCAACTCTCACTCTTTTAGCTGTAATGGAGAGGAGTTTGATGCCTCAACTATTCTCAATGACCCAGATGAAGATGGAAACCAAGATGATATTGATGATTTTGTAGGAATAACCTCATTGGTCATAGACAATGCAGGAGATGGAGGAAAAGATTACCTTGAACAAGATACCGTAGAGGTTAATACCACAGTCTTCTACATTGCAGATGAAGCAAACTACGACCAACAATCTTTCGCCTACACCCCTTCAGCCTTAGGGAGTACGGGTACAAGTAACATTAAAGAGATACAAGTCATCTTAACCAGTAGCAGTGATGCTGATGAGTTACAAAAAGAGATTACCCTACATGCCTTTAGTTGTAATGTAGGGGGTTTCTCCTATGAACATAGGAGTTTTTAATGAAAAATAGACCATCTATGCGTGCAGGACTCTCAATGGTAGAGCTTATCTTTGTCATTACCATTTTAGGGATTGTCGCCTCAATTGGTTCAGAGATTATTGCCCAAACCTATGAGAGTTATATTATTCAACGCTCACAATACCGAATTACAACCAAAACAGAGTTAGCCCTTAGCCAGATAGGAAACCGTCTACGCTATGCTATTCCTAGCAGTTTAGGTTTTAGAGCAGATAAAGATAGTGCTTTTCATAAAATTACAGAAGGCAACAGTGGAAACGATAAAGTCTTACAGTGGGTAAGCTACGATGGGGATAGTTTTGAAGCAATTGATGACGATGACAACAGAACCCCAGGGTGGAGTGGCTTTTGTGACCTCGATGCGAGTAGTGAAGATACCATTGTTACCCCTGCTTCTAAGTTAGGTTTTGCCGATACGATTATACAAAATCTTGGTGGTGGAGGGTTAAGTGACACTGTCATCTACTTCCCAGACCAGAGTAGTTATGATGTATCAGGACGTGATGGTGATGCCAAAATTACCCTCGATGGTACAGCCGATACCATCTGGGAACGCTACAAACTTGCATGGAGTTCGTATGCACTCTCTATTGAAGATGGTGACCTCTATCTCTACTACAATTTTGACCCTCATATTGGTGCAGATTTAGGAGAGCATAAGGCACTCATTTTAAAAGACATCACTAACTTCCGTTTTAAAGGTAATGAAGGCTCTATACGGATTAAAATCTGTAAAGAGGAGAAGATTGGTATGGAAGAAAATGCCACCATTCATACGTGTAAAGAGAAGGTAATATTCTAATGAAACAGACCAGACACACCAAAGCATTCTCTATGGTAACCTCCTTAGTGGTCATTGTACTAATGGCTACTGTCTCTATTTTTGTGATGAGTCTTAGTGGAAAAATCATTAAAAGTACCACCACACAGTATCAGCACGAACAAGCTGAACTCTACGCAAAGAGTTACACAGAGTATGCCATCTTAGCCATCACAGGAAATGACCGTAATGACACCTGCTTAGAGACCATTACAGGAAACATTGGGGACAATCCATCTAAAGGAAATGGGTATAGGGTTCGTACCCATATCTCCTACATTGGAACATCTGATGAGATAGACAACTGCTCAGATGTACGGAAACTCAGTACCAGTGTGAGTACAAGCAACACCCCACTAACGACCATTATTGATGCCTATGTTGATTATAAAGATGTGGGCAATACCGATGGACCGTGGATTACCGTACACCGTCGTACCGTACAAAAAATATAAAGGGATAGGAATGATGAAACGCTCTGCTTTTACCATGCTTGAGATGGTTTTTGTGATTGTTGTCTTAGGCATTCTCGCCTCTATGGCAATGCCTCGTTTTGAGAGAGATATTCAACAAGAAGCCCAAGACAATATTCTCTCTGCCATTCGATACACACAACACCTTGCCCTCATTGATGACAAACAGAAATTTGATAACAAAAAGTGGCAACGTCGTTTTTGGCGTATTGTCTTTAGTACCTGTACGGGTGATGACAAGTTCTATATGATTGGCTCAGATGATGATATGACAGGTTCAGACAACGCCTTTTTTGAAAAAGATGAATCAGCACTTGACCCCCAAACGGGAAAACCTATCTTCTGGACAAATGGGACAGATTGTAGTGATGGGGGAGATAATAATAGCAGTAATGATATCTTCTTAAGTAAAAAGTATGGTATTAAAGATATTAGCTCATCAGGGGGGTGTGATGGGGCTACCCATATTGCCTTTGACCACCTAGGACGCCCTTTTCACGGTGCAGACTTTAGTAACGCTGACACAGCTGATAGTGCAGGATATATGAGCCAAGAGTGTACCTTTACCTTTACCCTCTCCGATGACTCCACCTTCTCCATTAAAGTCCTCCCAGAGACAGGTTACAGCTACATTGAAGGACAAGAGAACTCCTAATCACCTAAACCCACCCCCTTAGAGGCATATTGTTTGCCTCTTTTTCCCACTCCCTCCTCCCTTTGAGGGGGAAATATCGCAATTTACCATTCATTAAGCTTTTCAAGTTACAATTAAGTATAGATAGTTTTTCATCTATCTATACTCTACGTATAAAGGATATATCATGAATAGAAGTATTACAGGTAGACATTTTGAATTAACACAACCTATTAAAGATTATGTTGAGAGTGCCTTAGAGAGTTTAGAGAAGTATCACCTTGATATTATTTCAGCCAATACCATTATTTCGGCTCAAGAGAAACAAGGGAAAAAAGGATTTGTGGTAGAGTTTATTCTAAACCTCAAAGATAAAAACACCATTGTCATTACACAAGTTGACAAAGATGTCTATGCAGCCATTGACCTTGCCATTGAACGTGTGAAAAAATCACTCAGACGTCACGCAGATAAAATTAAAAACCATAAAATTATGAGCTTTGCAGACCTTGGTCTTGAAGCAGAAGCTGTGACAGACTTAGATGCACAAGAGGTAGAGATTGTACCCATGGATTTAGAACTCCATAAACCATTAGATTTTGATGAAGCCATTGAAGCACTCAAATCTGAGAAGAAAAGACAGTTTATTGTCTTTAATGACCACGATGGCATTATGCGTGTCATGTATAAAAGAGCCGATGGGAAATTTGGTCTTTATTAATAAGCCGTATGCCTCTCTCTTTTTTGAGAGGCATCTTGTAAGCATCGCTCTTTTATACGAGCAACAATGGCTTCATCTTCAGCCATATCTAACCACCGAAACTTTTGCCCACTTTGAATATGCCCCTCTAAAATATCCCCTGCACGTCTAAATTGTAAATCGAGTTTTGCAATATCAAACCCATTAGTAGTCTGTGCAAACTTCTCTAAACGCTTTGATGGAGCGTGATGAGAGTAGAGATAACACCAACTCTTCAGCCCATTACGCCCTACCCGTCCTCTAAGCTGATGGAGTGTAGCCAAACCTAACCTCTCTGCACCTACAATGACAATGAGTGTTAAAAGAGGCAAAGAGATACCCACCTCAATGACGGTTGTCGCAAGAAGTATCTTCCCCTCTTGACGAAACTGCATTAAGACCTCCTCTTTCTCTCTATCTTTTCCGTGTGTGACAAAGACACCATCAAAACGCTTCTCCCAAAAGCTTCGACTCTCCTCTAAAGATTGATACGCCACCCCCTCACTCTTCTCCACTAAAGGGTAGACAATGAGTGCTTGATGCCCCCTACTTAACTCCTCCTCTATGGAGGCTAAGAGTGATGGAAAATCTCTCTTTGAGATAAGATGTGTTGTCACCTCTCTTTGAAAGGGTGTTGAGGCTAAGATGCTCACATCTAAAAGTGCAGAGTCCATCATGGCTTGTGTCCGAGGAATGGGTGTGGCTGAAAACTGTATCTGATGGGGTCTTGCCCCCTCTTTTACCATAAAAGACTCTAACTTTGCACGTTGTGCTGTACCAAAACGGTGCTGTTCATCAATCATCAATAAAGGTGCAAGAGGAAGGTCATCTTTATGTAAGAGTGCGTGTGTCCCAATGATGACATCTGCCTCCTGATAGACCCCTTTGTTTTGTCGCTGTGTGACAAGGGCTATCTTCACAAAAGAGGGAAGATACTTTGTTGCCTCCTCATAAATCTGTAAAGCCAACAAAGAAGTGGGTGCCATCACTAGACTCTTATGAGGCAGTGCTATCATGGCTGAAGCTAAAATAAGCATTGTCTTTCCTGAGCCAACATCACCCACAACCATCCGTTTAGTTGCACAATGCGTTTGCTTTAAATCCTCTCTAATCTCCTCTAAAACCTCTTGTTGCTCCTTGGTTAAAGAGAAGGGAAGTTGTGCTAAAAAAGGAGCAACATCTCCCAAGAGTGGTGCTAAAGCACGAAAGCGTACCTTTTTATGTTGTAACCTCTTAAAGTGTGCAAACGCTTCAATCTCTTTTAAGATGCCTACAACCTCTTGGGTAAAATGCCCCTCTTCATAGATGCCTTGAAGGGTTTGAGGGTAGTGTATTTGTAAGAGTAGTGCCACCTCTTTTTGAGTTAACCCCTCCTCATAGAGTCTTTGGGGTTTGAGATAGTGTTCAAATAAAGCTTTGAGCGATAGGAGTTTAATGGGACTCTTATAGCGTGGGGTAATCTTTCCTACCTCTTGAATGATTTTGGGTTGTGCTATTTGAAGTTTTCCTAAATAGGAGGTGAGTTTTCCTTGAATAACCAATCTACTCCCTTGGCTAAACATACGGTAGTGGTAAGGGGTTGCTTTAAAAAAAATAGCAAGAAGGGGGCATTGGAAATCATCTAACCAAAGATGAATACGTAATTTGCCTTGATGGGTCTGTTGGGTCTGTACCGTTACACGAAGGGTATGTAAAGCCCCCTCTTTTAATGCTTTTGAGAGTTGTGTATTGGTATACCCCACAGGGGTAATGAGTGCTAACTCTACAACCGTAGAGATTTTTAATGCTGAAAAAAGTTTCTTCTCCTCAGGAGACATTCACACTCCTTACACCCTCAAAAAAGAGGCTACTTTTTAACATCCTCTTTTTGGGTAACAATGGAAAAGCTCAACGCTTTTAACTCTTGATGGGCAAAAATAAAGGCATTTACCTCCTCTAGTGTCACCTCTTTTATCTTCTCTCTTTGAAGTACATCAAACGATAAAGGACGCTCATAGTAGTAGTTATTATAAGCTCTTCCTAAGCGTTGAGAGAGGGTTTCAAGACGCAGAGGTTCACTTCCAAGAAGAAACTCTTTGGTTGCATCTAACTCCTCTTGTGTAATCCCCTCTTGCACAAAATGCTCCACAACAGAACGAATTAACGCCTTTGCCTCCTCTTGGGTTGAGATTTTTGTCTGCATATACCCACTTAAATAAGAGGCGACTTTTGTTCGTCTTAAAGAGGCATAAATACCATACGTCAACCCTCTTTTAACACGAATCTCCTCCATTAAACGGCTACCAAAACCTGCCCCTCCTAACATATATTCAGCAATCTTTGCTAAATACTGCTCTTTAGCATTGTAACGAAAATGAAAGGGAGCACCAAAGAAGATATGTGCTTGTGTTGTCTCTTCAGGTGTCACCACACTCTCCTCCAAAGAAGAGGCTTCACAATAGCTAAGACGCTTCTGCTCTACAAGAGGGAGTACTTCCATAATGTTGCTCAAAGCACCCTTTGCCTCCTCTAAAGAGAGGTCACCACCAACCACACCAATAAGGTTATTGTAGCCTAGATGTGTCTGAATAAATTGCTTTAAATCGGAAAGTTTTAATGCTTGAATACTCTGTATAGTCCCATCATAAGGGCGTGCAAGCACCTCCCCTTTAAAGAGAATTTTACGCAAGTTTAACCCTGCAATGTAGTCAAAGTCACTCTGTTTACGTAACAACCACCCCATCTTCTGGTTTTTAATCTGCTCTAACGCTTCAGGGGTATAGTTGATATCTTTTAACAAATCGACTAAACGTGATACACCATAAGCAAACTCCGATTTTAAAGCAGAGAGTTCAATGACAAAACTCTCTCTTCCTACGTGTGCAGAGAGTTCTATGGCGTGGTTATCGAGTGTGGTAGCAAACCCTACACTCCCCTCTTTCTTTGTCCCCTCATTCAGGAGTTTCGATGCCATATCTGCCTCACCATCAATGGAAGCAAAAAGGTGTCCAGCCCCTTTAAAAACTAACTGTAACGATACAATAGGAAGATATTCACTCTCTTCAAAAATAATCGGTACGGTGTGTGATTTAAATTTCATTTCACTTAGGCTTGCTGCCATAAGAACTCCTTGTATGAGGATTAAAATGAAGAATTTTTTCATTAAAATCTCTCTAAAATCTCATACGCTGTATTTCGCTTTGCAGGGTTCTCACCCACATCACGAATTAAGGTAATCATCTCATCTTGGTTCATAGAGTTTGTTGCCCCTGCTGCTGAGACCACATTCTCCTCCATCATTGTACTACCTAAGTCATTCGCACCAAAAAGCAGTGCCATTTGACCAATATAGCTCCCTTGTGTCACCCACGAACTCTGAATATTGGGTACATTGTCTAAAAAAAGACGTGCCACAGCTAAGTAGCGTAAATACTGGTTAGGGGTACTCTTTGTGAGGGTTGGCAACTCACGCTTTAACTCTGTATTATCACTCTGATATGACCACATAATAAAAGCCCTAAATCCACCCGTTTCATCTTGAAGTTGACGAATTAAGTCAAAATGCTCCACAATTTCACGTGTTGTCTCAACCGTTCCATACATCATTGTAGCAGTCGATTTAATACCTAACTTATGGGCTTCTCTATGCACCTCTAACCATTTGTCTTTATCGAGTTTTTTAGGGGCGATAATATCGCGTACCCTATCACTCAAAATCTCAGCCCCAGCCCCTGGAATAGAGCTTAACCCTTTTGCTTGAAGACGTGCGAGTACCTCAGAGATGCTTAAGTGAGAGCGTTGTGCAATATAGTCTATCTCAATGGCTGAGAAACCATGAATGGTCACTTGGGGGTATTTGGTGTGAATATGCTCCACTAAATCCTCATACCACTCTATCTCAAGCTTAGGGTGTACCCCTCCTTGAAAGAGAATCTGTGTTCCACCAATGGCAATGAGTTCTTCAATCTTCTCATCAATCTCATCAAAGGTCAAAATGTAAGCATCTTCTCTCTTCTCATGGGTATAAAAAGCACAAAATTTACAATCAACCCAACAGATATTGGTATAGTTAATATTTCTATCAACGACAAAGGTGGTCACCTTTTTGGGGTGCATCTCTCTTTTGCGTTTGAGTGCCATCTCCCCTAACGTTTTTAAGTCTGCCTCCTCTATGAGTGAAACAGCCTCATCAATGCTCATACGTTTTGTCATCTCTTCCTCTCTTGTCAATGCGTCAGCCACTACGCCTCTGTCTTCTGGCTATCTTCTTCTACTTCTTTAGCTTCTTCTGCTACTTTTTCTTTGCCTAACGCATCTAAGACACCATTAATAAACTTAGGAGAGTTCTCATCGGCTAAACTCTTTGCTAACTCCACTGCTTCATTAATAATAATCGCCTTATCGGTCTTTGCAATCAAAATCTCATACGCTCCAAGACGCATAATTGCCTTTTCAACCTTACCAATATCGACATAGTTCCACTCTTTGAGATGCTCCTCTATCTCTTTATCTAAAAAAGAGAGATGCTCAATGGTTCCATCAAAAAGTGCATGAGAAAATTCACGCTGTTTGTTACGAATTTTATCCTCTTCTAAAATCTCATCAGAGAATTTTACAATATTGGTATTTCCTAAATCATACGCATAAAGAAGTCCTACTACGGCTGTACGTGCCTGATGTCGTGTTGCCATTATGCTAACTCTCCATATAGATTGATTAACTCAATGAGTCCTACCATCGCTTCAGCACCTTTGTTTCCTGCTTTTGTTCCAGCACGCTCAATAGCTTGTTCAATACTATCAACGGTTAAGACACCAAATGTGGTTGGTTTTCCGTGTTTTAGTGTCACACTTGCTACGCCTTTTGTTGCCTCTGCTGAGACATAATCAAAGTGAGGTGTTGCACCACGAATAACTGCACCTAAACAACATACAGCATCATACTTTCCACTTGAGAGTGCTTTATCTAAAGCAAAAGGAATCTCAAATGCTCCAGGGACTAAAATGAGGTCTAAATCATTCGCATCTCCTCCGTGTCTTGCATAGGCATCTTTTGCCCCCTCAACCAATCTATCGGTAATGAAGTGGTTAAATCTTGCATTAATAATAGCTACTTTTTTACTTCTGTCTACTTGTAGGTTTCCCTCTACGATATTCATCTTTTTTCCTTTATCTTTTTAATTTACTCGACAATGCTTCTAATGGCATCAATCTGTTCAATGAGTGCATCTAACTTCTCTAATGCAATCATATTGGGTCCATCACTCAAAGCAATGGTTGGGTCAAAATGTGTTTCAAAGAAGAAACCATCAACACCCACAGCAGCAGCCCCACGGCTTAAGTATGGCACTAACTCTGCATCACCTCCAGAGCTTTTTCCCCCTGTTGCTGGTTGTTGGACGGAGTGAGTTGCATCGAAAATAACAGGTGCAAACGCTCTCATCTGTTTGAGTCCACGCATATCAACAACCAAGTTCCCATACCCAAAGGTTGAACCACGCTCCGTAAGCCATACATTGTATTTTTGAGCATTCTCATAGGTTGCTTCACCCTCAAAACCACGGGTCTTTAAGACCTTCTTTACTGAGTGTTCCATCGCTTGTGGTGCTAAAAACTGCCCCTTTTTAATATTGACTGTTGCAGAGGTTTTTGCACACGCAACAAGTAAATCAGTCTGACGACATAAAAAGGCAGGAATCTGTAACACATCAGCCACTTCAGCCACAGCTTGAGGTTGGGTGTAGTCGTGAACATCGGTTAAAATCTTATAACCAAACTGCTCTTTTACCTCTTGAAGCATCTTTAATCCCTCATCAAGTCCAGGTCCTCTAAAAGAGTCTAAACTGGTACGGTTTGCTTTGTCAAAACTCGCCTTAAAATAAAAATCTTTGGTACAATCTTCATGATATTTCCCTAAAGATTCAGCAATACGCATCACGTTATCACGGCTCTCTAAGACACAAGGACCTGCTATTAAAATCATCTTTTTTCCTTTTTATACTTTTGGAATGCTCTCTTTGGCAAATGCCACCATTAAACCAGAGCCAATTACCAAGATTATACCTAAAATTGTCCAAATATTAGGAATTGGGTCACCCAAAGCAACCCCAATAATCAAAGCAAAAACAATATTTGAATAGCTAATAGTCCCTACAATCCCTGCTTTAGTCAACTCATACGCTTTGGTCATAAGCAGTTGAGAGAGTGTGGCAAAAAGCCCCACAGCAATCACATAAAACCATACCTTCCCCTCAGGCATCACAAAGGGAGCAAAGAGCCATTGTGTTGCTGGTGTCACTTCAATATAGGGTGCAATGAGCATTAAAAAAAGAGGTGCAACCGTTCCAACCCCCATAAAACTCATCACAATTGCACGGGTATCGTAATATTTACGCAACTCCCGTATAGAGGTATATGCCAACGCTGCACCAATGCCTGAGAAGATACCTAAAATATCATACTGGTCAAATGTTCCCCCTTGAGGTTGTGCCACTAAGACTATCCCCACAAATCCTAAGATAATGGCAAATAATGCACGAGGAGGGAGCTTCTCATTTAAGAAGAGATAGGCAAAAATAGCCACAAAAATAGGAGAGGTTTTATTGTAAGTGACTGCCTCTCCTAGAGGAATATGTGCCATAATATAGAAGTATGCCAAAAGGGCTAAAAAGCCCATAGAGCCACGGAACAAGAGTAGAAGAAACTTTCCTCCACTCTGTTTTAAAGGGACTTTCCAAATAGAAAGCCCCACTAAAATAACCCCTGCAAGGTTCCGAAAAAATGTCACCTCAACAGGAGGGAGTGTTTGACTTACCACTTTTGCAAATCCCCCCATAAAAGCAAAACTCAGAGAAGCAAGAAGCATCAATAAGATACCTCTGTCCATTGTTTGAATAGTCTGTTTCATATCGATGCTATCTTTTTTTGAGCGAAGTGTAGCATAATCCTCCTATTTGGTACGAATAAGCTGGGCATCTCCATAAAAAAGAATATCTTTAATGACAGCTTTTTGAATATACCCATCATCTGCCACACTTAAAAGAATATCTCCCTTTTTCTTCTTAAAGTTCTTCTGCACAATCAACGCCTTTGCATACCAGTTTGCACTCTCTCCTAAATCTTTACGGTAAGCCTTCTCCTCTTTTGGTGAAGGAACAACCACATCAACCAACCCTTTTTGCTTCTCTAACCCCACAGCTTTAAGATGATAGGTCACCCCTTTGGCACGAATGACTCTATCCATATTGAAATAGAGGGTTAAGAGGTCATCTTTGGCATAAAAATCCAACACCTTTTTGGTATGTTTTACCCTTTTCTCATCAACCCATTTGGTATAGATTTTTGTCACACGGTGACGCTTATGGTCAATGATATACTCTTTTTCTATCTTTTTATGCTTCTTCTGTGTGGTCATAATATAGTGGTCACTCACCATCACCCCTTTTTCCAAATGCCCCATAGAGATATAATGCTCTTTTTGTCCACCTAACATCATCTTTGCTAACCCTTTGAGTGTAACCGTTGTATCAATCGTATAGTGGTTTCCTTTAAAGGTGAGACGATTTTCAATCAATCCAACCGTTCCAAACATTCCAAATGTTGCTTTATAGTTCAATACTTTTACCTCAGCCAATAGAGGGGTTAGTAAAAGCAGTAAAAAGAGTATCCATTGTTTCATTTTTTCTCACCTTTTTAATCTTAATTTATACAATTTTACTATAATTCTGTGTATAAAACGTGAAGGAATACCCCTAATGCCCAATAATGAAGATTTAAACTTAACCCAGTCACTCAATATGCTTGACTCACTTGATGTTCATATGAACTATACCATTCAATCCCTACTTGCACCCATCTATAACGCCTACCCCATCTTATCGCACCCTTTTTTAGGCATTCCTCTAGCTAATATTGCTGCTGCTTTTTTGGTACTCTTCTTTTTTCTCTTACTGCGTAAATTCTTTACCTATATTGTCATGGGAATGCTTCAACGCTTAGCCAAATACAGTACAACGTACTACGATGACCGTATTATCTCTGTACTCAAAGGACCTGTCGGTTTTGCATTTATCTTAATGGGAGTACACCTCTTCTTTCTTCTTATCTTTCAAGAGACACAAACCATTAAAAATATTCTTAACACCCTTTTGGTCTTTGATATCTTCTGGGGAATCCTCTCTATTACCGATGCACTCAGAGAGCTTTTTCATAAAGCCACAGCCAAATTTAACCCCGATTTAGCCAAAGAGATGGGAGATTTCATCTTAAAGATGGTCAAAATCCTCATTGGAGGTGTCGGTTTAGCTGCTATGCTACAAGTGTGGGGCATTAATGTCACAGCCCTCATTGCCTCATTAGGGCTTGGAGGGTTAGCCTTTGCCCTCGCTGCCAAAGATACAGCCTCAAACCTCTTTGGTTCATTTGCACTTCTTGCTGATAAAGCCATTCGTATAGGAGAGTGGATTAAAGTAGGAGATGCAGAGGGGGTTGTAGAGTCTATTGGTATGCGTACAACAAAGATTCGTTCATTTGAAAAGTCACTCATTAGTGTCCCTAACCAGATGCTTGCCAATACCCCTATTGAGAACTTCTCACGCCGTGGTATTCGTAGAATTAAGATGACCATAGGTCTTACCTACGACACTTCAAGTGAACAACTCACCACCATTATGCAAGAGATAAAAGAGATGCTCCTCAACCATGAAGGTATTGCAGACAATGAGAGCCTAATGGTTAACTTTACCTCTTTTGGAGACTCTTCACTCAATATTTTTATCTACACCTTTACCAAGACAGCCAACTGGGCAAAATACTTAGATATTCGAGAAGATGTCCACTTACAAATAATGCACATTGTAGAGCGAAATAACGCTAGCTTTGCTTTCCCAAGCCAAAGTATCTATGTAGAGAGCCTTCCACCACAAGCGTAACCCCCCAAAGGGTGTAAACGCTACACCCTTTGGTTTCACCCCAATCCCCTTATACATACATTATGTTATAATCACATCAATTAAAACAGAAAGAAATATTATGCAAGAACAACCTTTAAAAAAAGTAGCCATTGTTGGGCGTCCTAATGTAGGAAAGAGTTCACTCTTTAACCGTTTAGCACGTCAACGCGATGCCATTACTTCAGATATGTCAGGAACAACCCGTGACATCAAAAGACGTATTGTCACTATCTCTGAAAACCGTGCCTTTGAAGTGCTTGATACTGGGGGGATTGACTACTCCTCAGAACTCTTTAGCAAAGTCGCAGAGTTTTCACTCAAAGCTGCAGATGAAGCAGATATTATTATCTATATGGTCAATGGAAAGAGTATTCCAGATGAGGAAGATAAAGAACTCTTCTATAAACTCCAAGCGATGAATAAACCCCTAGCCCTTGTGGTCAATAAGATTGACAATGACAAAGAAGAGGAGCGTTACTGGGAGTTTTTAGAGTTTGGGGCAGATGCTACTTTTCCTATGTCAGTCAGCCATAACCGTTACTTTAACGACTTCTATGCGTGGTTAGAGGAGTATATTCCTGCACCACAAGAGGAGAAAGCCCTCGAATTAGAAGAGGATGAAGAGATAGACCCTTTTGCTGAGATTATTGAACAAGTTCACGCCAGTTATGAAGAGGAGAATAAAGAGATTCGTGTGGCCATTATTGGGCGTGTCAACACAGGAAAATCTTCCCTTCTTAATGCCCTTGTAGGTCAAGAGCGTTCCGTTGTCTCTGATGTGGCAGGAACAACCATTGACCCTATTGATGAGAAGATTGAACACGATGGACACGAAATTACCTTTATTGATACAGCAGGTATTCGTAAACGCTCTAAAATTGTAGGGATTGAGAAGTATGCCCTTACCCGTACGACGGAGATGCTCAAACAAGCCAATCTTGTCATCTTAATGCTTGATGCCACACAACCTATTACAGAGTTAGATGAGCGTGTAGCAGGACTCATTGAGGAGTATAAATTGGCGTGTTTAATTGTCCTGAATAAGTGGGATATTAAAGATGAACGTACCTATGAAGAGGTAGTAGATGATGTCAGAGATGAGTTAAAGTTTCTACACTACGCCCCACTTGTGACCATTTCAGCCAAAACAGGACTACGTGTCAATAAGATTTTAGACCAACTGGTGGCTATTTATAAACGGTATAGTTTCCGTATTCCAACCTCTGAACTCAACGATACCCTCAGAGAAGCCATTCGTCGTCACCACGTCCCATCACACAATGGTGCTGTTGTGAACATCAAGTTTGCAACCCAATACGAAACCAAGCCTCCTAAGATTGCACTCATTACCAACCGTCCAGAGTTTCTACACTTCTCTTACATTCGCTACCTTGCGAACTTCTTTAGAGAGAAGTTTGACTTTGAGGGTGTACCTCTTGATATTGTTGCAAGAAAACGTGGACAACGCTTTGATGAAGGGGACGAGTTTGAGTAAATTCCTGCTATAATTTGAAAAAAATCAGCAGGAGTCACTTATGCGTGTACTAACAGGAATTCAAGCTTCAGGAAAGCTCCATTTAGGTAACTATTTTGGAGCGATGAAGCCTATGGTTGAACTACAAGAGGAGCATGAACTCTTCACCTTTATTGCCAACTACCACTCACTTACCACTTCAAAAGATGCCCAAACGCTTAAAGCGTATACCTTTGATGCAGCCGTGGACTATTTATCTATTGGGATTGACCCAACTAAGACAACCTTTTGGGTACAAAGCCACGTACCAGAAGTGTTAGAACTCTACTGGATTCTCTCTAAATTTACCCCTATGGGTCTTTTAGAGCGTGGACACTCCTACAAAGATAAAGTTGCCAAAGGGATTGCCTCTAACCACGCCCTCTTTAGCTACCCTGTACTCATGGCTGCTGATATTCTTCTGTTTGATGTCGATAGTGTACCCGTAGGAAAAGACCAAGTTCAACACCTTGAGATGACACGTGATATTGCCACAAAGTTTAACAATGAGTATGGTGAACTCTTTAGACTCCCTCAAACCATTGTCAATGAAGAGGTTGCAACCATTCCTGGTATTGATGGGCAGAAGATGAGTAAGAGTTACGGTAATGCCATTGAACTCTTTTTAGAGGAGAAGCCTCTTCAGAAACGTTGTAATAAAATCATTAGCTCATCAACACCACTAGGAGAGCCTCTAGAGTGGGAAGATGATACCATCTATGCACTCTGTTCTCTCTTTTTAGATGAAGCACAACGAAGTGAACTTCAAGCGAGATACCGTAGTGGTAAAGAGGGGTATGGTCACTTTAAGAAGTACCTCAAAGAACTCATTCGTGAAGAGTTAGCACAAGCTAGAGAGCAAAGAGCCTACTACCTTGCACACCCTGATGAAGTCAATGATATTTTAGCTATGGGTGCAAAAAAAGCCCAAGCCATTGCCAAAGCAAAAATGGATAAAGTCAAAGAGGCAATTGGACTATTGTAGCCTCTGGGAGGATTTGAGAAACACTCTTTTGAGAGATAACTCCCGTACAAAAGAGTTGTAATCTCACCTCCCCCTCATTACGATGCCCTCTTTGTAACAGAAGAGTTAACACCCTCTTTGCAATCGCTTCACCAGAGTCTAAAAAGAGGGTATCTTTCCCCATAATCTTTGCCATCTCCTCTTTTGCTAAGGGGTAGTGTGTACACCCTAATACAATCGTATCGACCCCCTGCTCTCTAAAGGGAATTAACCACGACTCAAGCAGTCTACGACACGCACGACTCTGCAAAGTCCCCCCCTCAATATGCTCAACCAAACCAATACACGCTTGCTCATAGAGTCTTACAGAGGAGTCTTGAAGTAGCCCTCTTACCAATGCTCTATACTTCTCTCCTTGCAAGGTGGCTAAAGTGGCTAAAACACCCACCACACCCCTACGACTCTGCTCAAAAGCTGGTTTAATGGCTGGTTCTGTACCAACAATGAGAAGTTGAGGAAAAGAGGCACGTAAAGAGGCAATAGAGGCAGAAGTTGCACTGTTACACGCAACCACTAAAAGCTCTATTTGGTAGTGTTCAATAAGATAGTGTGTTAAAGAGAAGGAAAAAGAGAGAATCTCCTCAGAGGACTTCTCTCCGTAGGGAGCATTTTTAGTATCGGCAATGTAGATAAGCTCAACCCCTTTGAGTTGAGAAAGTAACGCTTGAACAATGGTCAAACCTCCTAAACCAGAGTCAAAGAGACCAATCTTCATCACACCAGATTACTCATTCATCATCGATAAAAACTCTTCATTCGATTTTGTTTTCATCATTTTACTAAAGAGGAACTTCAACCCTTCTACCTCTTCCATATTCTGCATAGCATTACGTAATGCCCAGACTTTTTGGAGGGTTTCAGCATCGACCATCAACTCCTCTTTACGTGTACCAGACTTGGTTACATCAATGGCTGGGTAGATACGACGCTCAGATACGTGACGGCTAAGTACCACTTCTGAGTTACCTGTCCCTTTGAACTCTTCAAAGATAACCTCATCCATACGAGAACCCGTATCAATCAAGGCTGTGGCAATAATGGTTAAACTTCCACCCTCTTCAATATTTCTCGCTGCCCCAAAGAAGCGTTTTGGTTTATGCAAGGCATTGGCATCAACCCCACCTGAGAGAACTTTACCAGAGCTTGGAGTAACTGTGTTATACGCACGTGCCAAACGGGTAATAGAGTCAAGTAAAATCACCACATCTTTACCCATTTCAACACGTCTTTTAGCTTTTTCTATGACCATCTCAGCAGTACGGACGTGGTTTTGTGCAGGTAAATCAAACGTCGAAGCATAGACTTCACCCTTAACTGAACGTTGCATATCAGTCACCTCTTCTGGACGCTCATCAACAAGCAGTACCATTAAAGAGGCATCAGGGTTATTGTAGGTTACACCGTGTGCTAACTCTTTGAGTAACTCTGTCTTACCTGTACGAGGAGGTGCAACAATTAACGCTCTTTGTCCCTTTCCAATAGGTGCAAAGAGGTCAAGTACACGCCCTGTCATCTTCATTGGGTTATACTCCATCTTCAACTGCTCCATCGCATAAAGAGGGGTTAAGTTATCAAAGAGTGGACGCTGTTTAGACTTCTCAGGTGCAACATAGTTAATCGCTTCAATCTTCAAGAGTGCATAGTACTTCTCTTGGTCTTTAGGAGGACGTACTTGTCCTGTGACAATATCACCATTACGTAGTGCAAAACGCTTTACTTGTGTTCCACTCACATAGGTATCATTGCTTGAGTTTGCAAAGTTTCCATCTATTGAGCGTAAGAAACCATACCCATCATTCATAATCTCTAAAATACCCGTATAGAGAATAAATCCACCTTGGCTTACTTGAGATTTTAAGATTTCAAAAATCAAATCTTTACGTTGAAACTCATTGGGGTTCTCTACACGTACCTCTTTTGCAATGGTGACAAGTTCATCAAGGGGTTTTTGTTGAAGGTCTTCAATTTTATAACCTTTTACAGGTACGTGGGTTCTATTTTTTCTATTAGCAGTGTTACTATTGGAAGATTTTTTGTTGTCGCTCATAATTCCTCTTAGTTTGGGTATGATTTAAAATGTAGATATACAACAGATTTAGAGCCGTTGTAGTAGTAGGTGCATTATAATCACTTTTCGCTGAAAAGTCAAATCTCTCCACCTTAAGGGAGGGTTTTACCCATATTTAGCTAAAATTGACCACTTTACTTTTAAAGGATTCTATTTGGCACAGATTGCATGTACCCACTGTAACCTTAGTTTTGATGAGTCTGTGATGATTCACGAAGAAGACAATGGCAAAGATTGTTACTTCTGTTGTAAAGGGTGTCAAGGGGTCTATCATCTTTTAGAGAGTGAGGGGCTAGAGAGTTTCTATGACAAACTCGGTACCACACAGCTTCAACCTGCTACCCAAAAACAAGTAGATTTAGAGAAGTTTGACCTTGAGGGGTTTAAAAAGAAATATATTAAAGAGCTTCCTGATGGACTCTATGAAGTCTACCTTATTATAGAGGGTATTCACTGCTCAGCGTGTGTCTGGCTCAATGAGAAAGTGCTTCATAAAACCGAAGGCATCATTGAAGCAACCATTAACTACACCAACAATAAAGCCAAGGTTGTCTGGGACCCTGAAGAGATTTCACTCTCTAAGATTATTGCAACCATTCAAAGCATTGGCTACAACGCCTACCCCTATGACCCTGCCTTACAAGAAGAGCGTGCCAATCAGACGAAAAAAGCCTACTACTCACGTATCTTAATGGCTGTCTTTGGTTCTATGAATATTATGTGGATTGCCATTGCACAATATGCAGGCTACTTTACGGGTATGGAGCAACGCTTTAAAGATATTTTAAATGTAGCAGAGTTTATTCTTGCCACCCCTGTTCTCTTCTACTCAGGTTGGATTTTCTTTCGTGGTGCATACTATGGGTTTAAAAACCATATTGCCAATATGGACACCCTCGTCTCAGCTGGAGCGTTACTTGCATACATCTACTCTATCTATGCGATGATGACACAAACAGGAGAGGTCTACTTTGACTCTGTTGTGATGATTATTACCTTTGTTTTAGTGGGGAAATACCTTGAAGTACTCAGTAAAAAACACGCCGTCGATACCCTTGATGGCATCATGGGAAGTACCCCTACGGAGGTGACACTCATTCAAGGTGATGAGAAGGTACTTATGGGTGTAGAGAGTGTGCAACTGGGTGATATTATTGAGTTAAAAGCAGGAGAGAAAGTCGTCATTGATGGGGTAGTCACACTAGGAGAAGGCTCATTTGATGAGAGTTCTTTAACAGGAGAGAACCTTCCTGTCTTTAAAAAGAAGGGAGATACCATCTTAAGTGGCTCTATTGCCCTAGATGCTGTTATACGCTATGAGGCAACCAAAGATATAAGTTCCTCTTTACTCTACTCTATTGTTTCACTCTTAGAGGAGTCTATTACCAAAAAACCTAAAATTGAACAGTTAGCTGACCAAGTATCGGGCTACTTCTCTGCCATTATTCTACTCATTGCCCTTGTTACCTTTGGTGGGTGGTGGTATATAGAGGGGAGTTTTGAACACGCACTTATTGTCGGTATCTCAGTCATTGTCATTGCGTGTCCTTGTGCCTTAGGGTTAGCCACACCTATGGCAACCCTTGTGGGTATTGGACTCGCTGCTAAGAAGAATATTCTCTTTAAAGAGGCCACCTTTTTAGAGACGATGGCAAAGAGTCACTCTCTTGCACTCGATAAGACAGGGACCATCACCCAAGGGAAACCCTCTGTTCAAAAAGCAACCACCCTACACCCTTACGACACCACGCTACTTTATGCGTTAGTCTCTACCTCTAACCACCCCGTATCAAAAGGGATTGTTCGCTATCTACAAGAAGAGAACACTACCCTTTCACTTCTACCTCTAGAGCAGATGAAGACCCTCCAAGCCAAAGGAGTTGAGGCGTACTACCAAGGGCTTCACCTTCTAGGAGGAAATGGTACTTTTATGAAAGAGAATGGGATTGATATTGCCATTGAGAGTGAACATACCCTCTTCTATTTTGCCATTGATGGTCGTTGTGTTGCCTACTTTGAACTCCAAGATACCATTCGACAAGGGGCAAAAGAGACCATTGAAGCACTACAATCGATGGGGATTGATGTGGTGATGCTTACAGGTGACCACCCAAAAAGTGCAAAGCAGATTGCACAACAAGTGGGTATTCAAGAGGTACACGCCTCTTTACTCCCACAAGATAAAGCACATCTCATTGAAGAGAAACAAAAAAGAGGAGAGATTGTGGTGATGGCTGGAGATGGTATTAACGACACTATCGCCTTAGCACAAGCAAACCTCTCTATTGCAATGGGACAAGGGGCTGATGTGGCTATTGCTGTAAGTGATGTGGTCTTAATGGATGAGAAACCCTCAAATATTCTACACGCCTACACCCTCTCTAGACGAACCTACCGTGCTGTTAAAGAGAACCTCTCTCTCTCTTTACTCTATAATGCTATTGCCATTCCTCTTGCTGTAACAGGACACGTCACCCCTCTTGTTGCAGCACTCTCAATGAGTTTAAGCTCACTGATTGTCGTAGGAAACTCTATGCGTATTAAATTTCTCACATTCAAAGGATAACCATGAGTGATAATATTATGATTTTAATGTTAAGTGTCTCAACATTTTTAGGTGCTTTAGGACTTGCTGGACTCATCTGGGCTGTTCGTACAGGTCAATTTGATGACCAATCCAAATTTCTCGATGCTGCACGCTATGATAATGAAGAGGATTTACGTGATGCTGTGATGATGGAGGAGAGAAAAAAAGCACGTCAAGCCAAAAAAGAGAGAGAAAAAAGAGCCTCTATGCCTGCAGATTGAAAAGGTTACACTTTTATGTTATGATACATACAATTCTTTTAAAGGTTATACTATGAAATTTGTACACTTTTTAACACTCACCCTCTTTACAGGGTTACTCTATGGACAAAACTCTCTTTCGCTTGATTTAAATGATGAAGATATTGCACTACACGCATCATTTGACCTCAACACAATGTCTACCTATGAGAATGGCACAGCCTATATTGTCTCTACTGACTATTTTCATACTAACAAAAGTGACAACCTAGGAACAGTGGGGATTCGTGGACAAAATGCCCTTCAAGGGATTCGTGGACTCTATATTGCATTGGGAATGCAAGTGGCTGTGACCTCAGACTTTGTTGTCTTACCTATGCAGATTCAAACCAACTATACCCTACCACTCTCCTCTACGATTCCTTCTACCTCGTGGATTAATAGTTTAAGCTATGCACCCTCTGTTTTAAGTTTTCAAGATGCCCAACAATACACAGCGTTTCAGAGTGAACTCACAATGGAGGTCATTCCTAATATTCACCTCTTTACAGGATACCGTCACATTGAGACTGACTACGAAACAGCTGATCATACCTTCAATGAGAGTGGCTACGCAGGAATGCGTATGGTCTTTTAACCCAAACATCTCCAACCATACATCACAGTAAGATAGCCATTTTTCTATCTTACTTTTTACAATCAAACCGTTACATACAGGAGTCTTTTTTATGAACCGTTACTATTTTCTATACTACTTTTTAGGGGTGTTTTTAGGGGTAAGCTTTCTTACGCGTACACTTCTTTTGGTTACTACGTGGGGCAGTCTAAACCACTCATTTGGAGAGATTCTCTCACTCTATGGCGTAGGATTACTCTATGATATAATGGCATATAGCTATTATATTATCCCTTTTGTACTCTATCTTTTCCTCATTCCTACAAAAATCTTTAACCATAAATGGCATCAAAAAATCGCTTTAGGCATCTTCTTTCTTGTACTATATAGTATCATTTTTAATGGTGTGAGTGAATGGTTCTTCTGGGAAGAGTTTGGTAAACGGTTCAATTTTATTGCCGTAGATTATCTGGTCTATACCCACGAGGTCATTAAAAATATTCAAGAGTCCTACCCTATGCCACTGCTTCTCTCTCTCATTTTCTTAGTGACACTTGGGGTTTTTCTCCTTTTAAAAAAACAAACCAAAGCGTTTCAGACCATTTTTCAAGATAAGAGTCAATATAGACAAAGAGCTATCATCACACTCCTTCTCCTACTCCTTCCATTAGGGGCTTTTTATGCAACCAATAAACAACACTTAGCTTCAACTATTTCAGAGAATCGATACAATCAAGAGTTAGCAAAGAATGGTTTTTACTCTCTCTTTTCAGCCTTTAGAAACAATGAACTCCCTTATGAAGAGTTTTATCAGACACAACCCATTCAAGAGGTTTTAAAACGCTACCGTAGCCTTGTAGGAGGAGAGCATATTACCTTTGTTTCAGAGAATTTAGAGAATCCTCTTAAACGTGTCAACAACCCTGCCCCAGAACAGAAATATAATGTGATGCTTGTGATGATTGAGAGTATGAGTGCTTCTTATATGGGTATCTATGGCAATCCAAACCATCTTACCCCACACCTAGATGCCTTAAGTCAAAAATCCCTCTTTTTTGACCACTTTTTTGCAACAGGTACACGAACCGTTCGAGGTATGGAGGCTGTGACAATGTCTGTTCCTCCCACAGCAGGACGCAGTATTGTCAAACGTCCCAATAACCACAATATGGCAGGAATGGGTTGGATATTTAAAGAGAAAGGTTATGAGAATAAATTCATCTATGCAGGACATGGTTATTTTGATAATATGAATGAGTACTTCTCTCATAATGGATTTTCTATTGTAGATAGATTCTCCTTTGAAGAGAGTGAAGTCACCTTTGATAATGTCTGGGGTGTTTGTGATGAAGACCTCTTTGCAAAAGCCATCAAAGAGGCAGATAATGCTTATGCGAAACAAAAACCATTCTTCTCATTTGTAATGACCACATCAAACCATAGACCCTACACCTATCCGGAAGGGCGTATTGATATTCCTAGCCATACAGGTCGTAAAGGTGGGGTAAAATATACCGATTATGCTATTGATGATTTTTTAAAGAAAGCCTCTCAAAAGCCTTGGTTTAACAATACACTCTTTGTCTTTGTTGCTGACCACAATGGAGGAAGTGCAGGAAAGAGAGAGTTACCTCTTTACCGTTACCGTATTCCTCTTATTGTCTATGCACCAAATATTATTACACCAAACGTTATCTCAAAAGTCTCTTCTCAAATTGACTTAGCACCTACCCTCTTTGGTCTATTAGGATGGAGTTATGAGAGTAAAATGTATGGACACAATATCTTAGATGATGACTTTAAAGAGAGAGCGTTAATTGGAAATTATCAAAAACTAGGACTCTACCAAGAGGGAAGATTAACCATGTTACTTCCGAATAAACACATCAAAGCCTTTGAAGTAACCTCTTTAGAATTAAAGAAAAACCTCTACAAAGAGATAGCTCCTCTAGAAAATGATAAAAATGATACCATTGGATACTACCAAAGTGCAAGCTACTTCTACGAACACCATTTAGACCGTAT
>Ga0256828_1000325_pt1 | contig 32933 bp, 38 predicted proteins | sample CV88metaG_FD_185993 | JGI IMG/M metagenome (GOLD analysis project Ga0256828, IMG submission 185993) | Hydrothermal vent microbial communities from East Pacific Rise, Pacific Ocean - CV88 | ecosystem: Environmental > Aquatic > Marine > Hydrothermal vents | place: Pacific Ocean: East Pacific Rise...
AAACAAGTTGAAAAAGTACTGGCAAATAAAATCGACAGTACAGATAAAAGAGAAAAAACTTCAGTTTTCTGGAGTTGATAGGTTATTAATGATACCTGAAAGACAGCCTATAAGAGTCGAAGAGAAAGTAAGAAGAAAAACACGTGGTGACATTCTTATTGAGCTCATTGCTGACAATAACTTCTATTTGAAAGAGCATAGAGGTTTAGGTTGGGGTTTAAAAAATTATTCAACAGATATTCTTCTTTATTTCTTTGAAGATACCGAGACAGGACATATATTTCATTGGAATAAATTTCAAAAGGCTTTATTGGCTAATCTTCCAGAGTGGTACGATTTAGCAAAAAGCAAAAGAAGAGGATTTTCACTTCGAAAGGCATACAACAAAAACTACTACTCTTTAAATATAGCTATTCCGAGAAGCGTATTTTTGAAAGCCTATATAAAAGAGGGTGGAATTGTTATTTAATATGGGGTATTTTTATGCCTCATATAATCTTTAAGGTTTGTGTCACATTGTTTTTCTAAAGAAGAATTTTATATTTGTGCAAAATTATCTAAAGCTAATACTAACTATAATGCTAAATTATGTTCAACATAAAAATATGGAAGTGGAATTAGACGAATGTTTTTATTTTATTTATAATAAATTCATATAACAAGTAAATATTTTCAATGTTATTGAAATATATTTTATATAAAAAAAGATTAGTGTGTCTAGGAATTTAGTAAAAGAAGCTTTATCTGATTCATGTTTTTATGAAATGAAAAGTGTAAAAACTACAAGAAAAGTAAAATCTTGTGGTATTTGTTCAGGAACAATTCCTGTTGGTACAGCTCATAAGATAGCTGTAATTTTTTGTGATTCATTTAATCAATTAAACATTTGTAATGAATGCAAAGAAAAGTATAAAAATGAGTTAGTTGCCATGGAGCATGGTGAATATGACGATTATTAAAAAGAATCGTTATGAAAAATTGAAAGTAAAAAAGGCTGGTTGTAGAACTGGCCTTTTTGAATTTACTCTTAATATCAATGTGAGAAAAGAGCAAATAAAAGATATAAAAAGAAAGAGATAAAAAAACTTATACAAAAGGATTTTTATGAAAATAACTTCAGATAGATTATTGGAAGTTTTAGAACCTATTCAAATGAATGACGGTATTGATATGGAACATTCTGTTACATATGAAGCAGAATTTTGTTTTGACGAATCTAAAGGAATTGAAGTTTTTCGTTATCGTATAAATCAAGATACTTTAAAAATTGAACCACCTGAAAAAGTTTTAGTTTTATTTTATAATTATAAATATTCTTCTCTTTATCGACTTCAAGAATTTTTTTATTTTTTCAAAAAAGGTAAGCGTAAAAAATGGTTAGCCAAAGCTTATCCATTAAAAATTTATCGCAATAGTGATATTTTGTATGAAACAGAAGACGAATGTAAACGAGCATTTATTAATGATTTAAAAAAATTATATTCAGATATTGAAGAAGAAAAAAGACTTTCTCAAAAAAAATATGAAAATCGTTTAAAATCATTAAATGAAATTATTTCTTTATTTTAATAGCCAGGATCCCCTGGTTATTTTCTTTTAGAATTAATTTTTCATAAATAAATCTATTGAAATTCCATTAAATAAAGGTAAAACGTCTTCTTTCTTTAAACCACCATTTAGTACTCCAGGCATACATATTGCAATTGAATCATATTTTTTTAAATCTTTTTTTAATTTTAAAATTGATTTTTTTATTATTTCTAATGTTGATTTATTTCTATAATCTATTTTTGTTTGAAAAGCACCAATAAATTTATTTTCAAATTCAATTACTTTCCAACCAAATTCTTTTTCTACATTTCCAAATTTAAAATCTATATCTTTAAAAGATTCTTTAAAAACTTTTGCACAACCTGCACCCATAACAAGGGCCCCATTTCTTTTTGTAATTGAATTAGCTGTAAATCCTATAACTGAAGCTTTTGAATCTAATATATTTCCTTTAATAACTCTTGGAATAAAACATTTTTCTTTCATATTAAAAATAAAACATTTTTTATTTTTTTTTATAAGAAATTTGCATATTTTCTTCTATCTGTTTATTTGTAAATATAAAACCTACTTCTATAAAATCCCAAATATTTTTACTTTCTATTTTTTTAATGTTATATTTTTTAGCAAAAGTTTCTGAAAAAATATCTTCTTTTTCTGTATATAACTCTATATGTGGATATTTTTCAATGTATTTATTTAAAATATATTCAAAAATATTATAACTCTTTTCATTGTATTTTATATCTATAAAAATTCCTATTTTCTTTTTTTTAATTTCTTCTATTTTAAAATTTTCTGTTCTTAACCATTCTGCTACAATTTGTCTATGACAAAAGTCGTCTGAAGATTCATAACATAAAAAAACACTATTTTTATATTTTTTATAAATTTCTTCTTTATTTAATTTTGATAAAGTTTCTTCATGATATCTTTTAGTATACATTTCGTCAGAAACTAATCCATTTTTATAATCTCTTAAAAGATTTGAACTTGGTGCTAATTCTTTTGCTTCTAGTATATTTGGTAACCATTTTGGAGAAATTCTTGAAATACTTATAAGTTGTTTATTTTTTATATTTTTTACATTAGCGAAGTAAGAAGTAAATATCATTTTAAATACCTTTTTTTATTTTTATAATATCTAATTTCAAATTAAAAGAAGGTTAATTATTAATAAGTTTCTTCTTCTGTTGTTTTTAAAGCTATTCCTTCTTCTATAGTATTTATTTGTTTTGAAAAGCCTAGTGTTTCAAGTAATTCTTTAGCAGCTAAAAAAGAAGCATTTACTTCTAAATAATGCATATTATATTCTGCCCATTCTCCAGTTGGTGCAGATACAGTTTTGGTTGTGTAATATTCATAGCACAAATCTTTTAATGGTAATTATATTTTAAATAAGCTTTAATTTTTATTAAAATTATAAGATAATATATATTATAATTATTCAAAATATAAAAGGTATAAAAAATGAAAAATAAGTTAAAAGAAAAATGTGAATCATTATTTGAAAATGGAGAACAACTTTTATTATTATCATATTCAGGTTCTAAACTTCATGGAACAAATACTGAAAGTTCTGATTTAGATATTAAAGGTGTTTTTTTGCCTAGAATTTCTGATAGATTAAATAGAGTAGACAAAAAAGTTATTAAATTTTCAACAGGAAATAATAACTCAAAAAATACTTCAGAAGATTTAGATATAGAATTATTTAATATGTTTGATTTTATGGATATGTTAATAACAAATGATACTGGTGCTGTTGAATTATTTTTTTCTACATATAATTCTAATATGGTTTTATTTGAAAATCTTTTATTCGTTAAAATTTTAAGAACTTATAGAAAATTATTAATATCAAATAATGTTAATAAAATGACAGGATTTGCATTTAAAATGACAAATCAATTTGTAATGAAGGCTGAAAGATTATTTGAGCTAGAAGAGGTATTGAAATTTTTTAAAGAGTTTGACGAAAAACAAACTTTAGAAGATTGTAGTTTAGATCTTGAATTAATGCTAAATAATCATGAACACAACTATTATGACGAAACTTACTTCGTCTTTTTAAACCGTAAATTTACAAGAAATTTAAAAATTAAAGAAGTTAAAAAAAGATTAAATATAATTAAATCAAAATATGGACAAAGAGTCAAAAACATTGATTCTGGCAATGTAGATTATAAAGCTCTTTCTCACGCTTTAAGAGCATTTCAAGAGGCTGTATGCATACTAGAAGATCAATTTATTACATTTCCTCTTACAACAGCTAAAGATCTTTTAAAAATTAAAAAGGGTGATTGTGATATTCAAGAAGTAAACGAAGAAATTGAAAAATTAGCTACTAAAATTGATAATTTAGTTATTGAGAAAGGTATTGTTGATTTGACTGATAATAAATTAATAGTTCTTGATATTTTAATTAGTAAATTATATGGTATTAATGAAGATAAATATTCTCATATCCAATAATAGTCTTTTATAAAGACTATTAAGGATTTTTAAAATGTTGTTCTAAAATATATTTTGTTTCATGTAATATTTTACCTAACCAGTTTTCACCAATCCCATTAACTGTTCCCCAAAATTTATCTCCCCAACAATTTCTTTCTTCGAATTTATATTCTGCCATTCTTAATTTAGTTAATAAAATTCCATTTTGTGCAAACTTTAGATAAACACATACTCTCATTACGTCAATTTTTATATCATGCCAATCTTCTCTAATTAAAAAAGTATTTTCATTATCTGCTAATAATGTTTTTAATTTTTTCTGAGCAAGGTTTTTTGTTTTTTCTGGTTTATCTGTATCTCTTATAAGTTTTTGCCACTTTTTAGATTCAGATTTTAATGCTTGATATAAATGTTCTGAAGATAAATATATTTCATTATCTGCAATAATACCTTTTCTTTTTAAAAATTCATAAGGTTCAAAATCTTTTAAAAAATCTTCTGAAAATATAATTTTTGTTGGATACATATTTGATAAAAATCTTTTTTCATTTTTAAATTCAATTTGTTTTAAGTCATATTTCATAATTTTAAAACCTCTAATTCTTTTTCATATAAGTATTTGCTTCTATCGTTATTGGAGTAGACAAAGAAATGTCTGCTTCAATTGATTTTAAAAGAAAAAATTCATATAAATAATATTTATCTTTTAACCTTGTTTTAATATTGTCCGTATAATAAAATAATTTCCATTCTAAAGCATGATCCCCTGGATTAACCAAAAAGACCTCACACCCTTTATCAAATTTAATTGTAATACCAAAAGAACTTATTTTTGACTTTTTAAAAGTGTCTTCTAAAAAACTTCTAATTTCCCTTGGGTCTAATGGCGCACCGTTTTTTATATATCCTATTTTAAAATCAAGAGATTCTCTCAATCCACCAACTTTTGCGGGTCTAGATAGATTGTTAATAGTTGAATTCTCAAGTTTAGAATTTGCAATAACAACTCTATGATTATCGACTTCGTTTCTGATAATCGTAGAAAATAAACCAATTGAATTTACAATACCATAAATATTTAATTCTGGTACCTCAATTAAATCTTCTTCTTGAATTGCTTTTGACATTAACATAACCATACCAGATTTAATTCCCGGGAACCATACAGAGCTTGTAAGGCCTAAAAATACACCGACCATAGAAATAGCTGCGGCTACTCCAAATTCTTCTCCTATGCCTGTTAAATTGATTATCGTAACTAAAGAAATTATTGTTATGGCAATCTTAATTAAAAATTTCCAGGCAATTTTTGTATTTGATTGTTTTTTAGTTTGAATTCTAATATCGAGAAATAACTCTAAAATATTATAAATATTAAATGCCAACACAATTACAAAAACAACTTCAAATAACTTAAAAAATGTTTTATCTCTATCTATCAGCTCTTCTGTTGAAAACACATAATCTCTTACAACAAAGACTAATACAAATAAAAGTAAGATTGATTTGATAATTTGAATTGATTTTTTGTATGGGGTTTCTTTTTCATTTTTTAAATAAAAATAAGAGCCACTATAAAAAACAACATAAATAATAACAACGATAAAATCTAATTTATCAAGCATAAAAAATCCTTTTTTAATTTACTTCCCATACACAGGAGGTTTCTGTATGGGGGAATAATTCATTAGCAAATATCTAAATCGAATTAAATATTTTTTTGAGTTAAGCCTTTGTTGAATTTTTATAGATTTTCTCAAGTAAAAGGTATTGGTCCATTGAATTTTTAAGTTTTTCAATCTTAGTTATTAAATAATTTGTCTCTCTTTGAAAAATGTTGGCTTTTGCAATATCTTTAATTGCGTGTAAAATTTTTAAATCATAAGATAGATCTTTTTGTATTTTTACTATTCTCTTTTTTTCACATTCGATTAATTCAATATTTTCTGAAATATTTTGTATGTTAATATGTTTAAATTTTTTATCCAATAGAGACACTTTCTCAATATTTTTTTTACAGAAATTATTAATCATTTTTATAGCTCTAGGTTGATTGACTTTGTATGTACTTTTAAATTTCCCAAATTCAAATTTCATAATTAGCTCCTTTTGAAAAATTATAATCAATTTTTACTTAAAATTTTCTTATTTGTGAAGGTTTTTTAAAAAATATATGATAGAATTCTTTTCTGAACATTTTTTTGTTTGGTTTTTAGAATGGGATAGAAGATCGTTTTGGCGAATCTAAGTTTTTTAAAGTTAGAGTATTTCCAGCCAATACAAACGATATATACAACAATTAAACTAGTATATGTCTCACTTATCATTGTTATCCAACCGGTCTTCGTTCTTTTTAATAAAAAGAGTCTAAAAAAATCAAATGGTCACTAGTTTTAAAAAACTGGGATCGTTCCAAACCACCTAAGTCTTTTTAGATATGGTGCTGAGGAGAAAATGGAACTTATAGTGGCATTTTTTTATCCCCGGAGAGCTGAAGGTTGGTCAGCGGCGTTTATATTTTAATCCGAAAGGAATAGCTTAGGTAAGGGCTCCCGCCTAAGTGTGAGATTTTCTCATAAAATATTATAGGGCGGTTTATAGCCACAAACCCCCTATTTTGCGAGGTTTAACGCAAATTCGCCTCCTTTTCATAGGGGCGAATTATGCAAGTCTTCAGACCTCTTCTACTCTATTAAATTTAATATTCTTTAAACTTTAAAAAAATAAAAAAATATTTTTTAAAAAAATTTTGCTTCTTACAGGGTCAGTAAAAAAAAAGAAAAAGAAGCAAAATTTAAAAATAAAAATATTTTTTTATTGTTTGAACAGAGCATAAAAGTAATACTTTTGCAGTTTAAATAATTTTGAAAGCTTCCCAACGTCAATTTATAAGAAAAATCTATTCTAAATGGTGTTTATATCGTGTAATCCTTCGGATTACCAGGGTTTTTAAATTTTTAAGGCAAGCTTTTTGTATTTATGACTTTTTAAAGAATTTGATAAAAAAAACAAAAAAAATCAATATAAGGGCTTTATTCATAGCTCTTTTAAAGATTTAAACATTTATAAAGGGTCAAATCAAAAAAAATGAGAAATAAAATTTCTTCCTAAACCAGCGTTAACTGATTTAGGATTTTCTTATTTTACGGCCGGAAAGGCGATAACCTCTTTTATGCTCTGATTGTTTGTCAAGAGCATAATAAGTCTGTCAATGCCAATACCCGCTCCTGCAGTTGGCGGCATACCAATCATAAGAGCTTTAATGAAGTCTTTATCCATATGCATAGACTCGTCGTCATTTTCTTTTTGAGAAACTTGATCTAAAAATCTTTTGTATTGGTCCTCAGGATCATTCAATTCATTGAACCCATTCGCAATCTCACGACCAGCAATAAACAGCTCAAATCTTTCGGCTATATCAGGGTTTGTATCACTTCTTCTCGCTAAAGGAGAAATCTCAATCGGATAATCTGTGATAAACACAGGATCAACAATTTCCTTCTCAACAAATTCGTCAAAAGCTATTTCCCATAGTTTGCCTCGGGATAATGTTTCATTTGCTTTTTCACAACCTTGTTCTCTTAAATATATTGATAAAGGTCCAACTTCGTCAATAATATCTTCAGGAATATTTCCAATTGTAATTAAAGCTTCTCTATATGGAATTTGTTTCCAATTACCAAAATCTATCACCTGATCTCCAAATTTTACTTTATATTGATAACCTTGAATTGCCTCAATAACATGTTTAAATAAAACTTCTATAAATTCCATTAGCATTTTATAATTTGTATATGCTGAATAAAATTCCATAGAAGTAAACTCCGGATTATGTGTGGCGTCAATACCTTCATTTCTAAAGTTTTTACCGATTTCAAAAACTCTATCCATTCCTCCGACAACAAGTCTTTTTAAATAAAGCTCTGGAGCGATTCTTAAAAATCTTTCGGCGTCTAATGCATTATGGTGTGTTACAAAAGGTTTTGCGTTGGCACCACCTGGGATATTGTTTAAGACAGGTGTTTCAACCTCTAAAAAGTTATTTTCGTTCATAACACCTCTAATAACATTAATAATTTTACTTCTTAAAATCATTGTCTTAACAACTTCTGTGTTCATTACCATATCTAAATATCTTTGACGATATCTGATTTCTGTATCTTCTAACCCATGAAATTTTTCTGGAAGAGGAGATAAAGCTTTGGTTAAAACAGTCAATTTTTTACACAAGACAGATAACTCTCCTGTGTTTGTAAAATATGGAACACCTTCCACTTTTATTATATCTCCGATATCAAGCATATTTTTAAAAACAGGATAATTATTATCACCCATTTCTTTAAGAGAACAAAAAACCTGTTGTCTTTTGTCGCTTTTCCCTTGAAATGTAAAAAAACCTGATTTACCCATTTTTCTTAAGAGCATTACTCTGCCGGTGAACACAAAATTTTGTTCATTTAAATTCTCCGGTTTTTTATATATATTCTGAAAATTTGAAAGATTGTTTTCAATAATATGCTCATTTACTGCTGGAAATGGATTCATTCCAGCCTCTCTCAATCTATTTGCTTTTTCTTTTCTTGATTTTGTTAGTTGATTACTAAACATTTCTATCCTTTTTATTTTTAATACAAATTATTGCATTTTATGTATTTTATTGTCTAATTAAAGACAAAACCTTGAATCTTAAAAAAATGAACCTTAAATTAAATTGCTTAAATATAAATATTTAAACTAGTTTGTAATATTAGAAATTTCTTAATCTTTTATAAAAGTTTTTGTTTTTATATATTACATATTAGTAAATTTGTCTGTTGACGCACTTTTTCATGAGGGTGCTGAGGACGTAAAAGGAGATATCATGAAAACTTTTCTAATAACGCTAGGATTTGTAATCCTAGCGTTGTCTTACAAGGCGTCGGTAGTTTCGGCTATCGACTTCCTTGTAAGATAGTTAGAAATCTGTAACCTGGGCAACATAAGCAATAAAAGCTTCCAGGCTCTGCAGATTTAATTTTTAATTTAAACAGATAATTATTTTAAGATTTAAGGCTTTGAAAATTATTAATATTAAAAACTAAAAGATTTATTGAATAGCTAAAAAATAGCTATTCAACAGTTGAAATTTTCTGAATATATGAAATTTTTTCTTCATTATTCATACTTAAAAACTCTTCTAAAGTAAAAGCAAAAATAATTTGATCTACAATTGGATAAAATTCTTCGTCAATAGACATTTTAAATTTCTCCTTATTTGCAAACATAAATTTTATTTTACTCTCGCCCATTCTTCCTAAAAATTTAACACTTAAATAATGTGGTGTTTTAAATTTAAGAATATAATCTTGGTCTTTATTGTTTTTACGAACCATATAACCTTCTATTTTAGAAGACCTAACTATATCTTTTAACTCACCAAATTTTAATTTACCCCAGTTAGGTCTTTTAAAACCTAATTCTTTTGCGATAAGATCAATTTTTTCTTCAGTATAGGTTTTATCATTTTCACCTAAACCTCTTACACCTATTAAGTGTAATCCATAATCCTTTTCTTCATATTTTATGATATGCGGATCTTCTGGGTGAATGACTTCAAATGATAAAGTTACTTTATTTTTACTAAAAAATTTAAGTAATTTACCTTGTGTTTTTGAATCAATAAAATCCTTTATATAATTAACAAATTGAGAATCCAATGAACCTGTTGTTGACACTAACAATTTCTTATTATAAGGATTTAACCCTATATTCCCTAAAAATCCATTGAGTTTTTCAACATAAATGATTTCTTCTTCATTAGAAATATTAAGACCTGCACCATTCTCTGAATAATTAAATACTTTATCAAATGGGTGCTGTACAATTTTACCGTCAATACCTAAAACAATACCTCTTGCTTTTAATAAAGTAGAATCTTCATTCCATAAATTATCAAAGAATACTTTTTTTGAATATTTATAAATTGTTAATCCGTCTTTACTATTTTTAACAGCAAGTTTCTTTGTAACAAGATTATTTAAAGAATTATAAAGCTTATTTGATTTTTTATATAAATCATAATTAAAATTACATTTAAATTTTTCAATTTTATTAAAACCAAATCTATAACAAGCCAAATAACCTTCAAAAGCTTGACCAAATTCTAAAGATAAGACAGACGTCTCACATTTTAAAAATCTTTCTTCTGCATTATCCAATCCATTTGGAATATGACCTCGAATTAACTTATATTCTCTCGATTCATTCATTTTTTCAAACATTTCGTCTGTGTTTTTAATATTATCTTTTAGAAAATATTCTGAACCATAAATACAATCTGATAAATTTAATTTATCTATATCTGTTAAAAGAATATTTGCATGAACAAAAAGATATTTTTGACCTTTATTCATATAAGTATAATAAAAAGGCAAACTTTTTAACATACTCATTAATGAGTCTTGCTCTTTTTCTTTTAATTTTAAAAAGTCAGACAATGTTTTCATATTGGCAAATCCACTTCTAACTTCTTCATTGTTTTTTGACTTTTTGTAATTTTTAATCAATTTTTGTTCATGGTTTCCAATAATGGCGTAATGGCCTGCTGATATAGCTTTTTTAACTAATCTTAACATATCAATACTATCTGGACCACGATCAATGAAATCACCCAAAAATAACAATTTTCTACCCTCTTTATGCTCTAGAGTGTCTGTGTCATAACCAAGAGTTTTTAAGAATGTTACTGTTTCTTTATATAGCCCATGAGTGTCACCGATAATATCTAAATCAATTGATTCGTCGATAACTTCTGGAACTAATTTAAAACACATATCAGCCTTCACAAATCTATGTGGAAATCTTGAAGTTCTTTCAAAATTTTCGTTTTGTCGAATAATAACTTTTTCTGGAATTTTATTAACTCTATTTCTATTTCTATGAATACAATCTTCAACTTTTTCGTCAAAAATTAAAATTTCATATTCTCTATTATACTCTTTAGCAATTTTTACAGATTCATTTCTATCTTTATCTGTTAAATTAGTCGCGTCTAAAAAGCAAGTTAACCCTTGAGACATTTTTGCTCTAATAGAAGTTCTAACAATACCCCATACAAAATTATCAAAATTCCCAGATATATGAAGATCAAAATTTTCATTTTGATATTGCGGACCACCCTGTAAAAACAATCTTATTTTGTCAGGTGAAATTACCATATTGTTTTTTAAGTAAGATAATGTATTCTCAAGAAATATACTTTTTCCTGAGGCTGATAAACCTGATAAAATATAAAGTTTACCCATTTTTAATTTATTTGTCATAACAAATCCTTGTAGTTTAAATTTTAATTCAAAAAAAATGAATTATATAATGTTTTATTGCCTTCCATACAAAATATATAAAATAAACATACAAAATATATATTTATTGCCTATTTATTACCCCATACATAATAATACATACAAAAATAAACTATATAAAGGATATATTATGGAAACAATTATTATTGGATTTATAATTATCGCTGCCGGAATTTCTTTCAGCAAAGATAATTTTATAAATTACTTTATAATCTCTGAATATTTTGAAGATTAATAAAATTAATCTGAAATTTATTCGAGCTTTTAGCTTATAATTTAGATATAATTTATTAAAAATAACACAAAGGAGAATTAAATGAAAAGAATTTTGTTCTTATCTTTATTATCTGCCTCTTTATTTGCTTCGAGTTTTAATATTTGTGGAGAAAACGTATCTTTAAATACAAAATATAAATTCAAATGGAAACAGGAGACACCTCACCTATACACAAATTTCTCAAAAAAAGAAAATTGTAAAATCGAAACAGACAAAGATAATAAAATTGTAAAGATATACAAACACATAGATACACTTTATGGACCTGTTAAATTGCCAAATAGAATGAATAATAAGCCCTTTAGACGAGCATTGTTTATCCTATACAAAAAAGATAACTCCATACAAAATAAAATGGTTAGCAATTATGCAGAGTTTGAAAGAGTCTTTGATACAAAATCTTCAAGAATGAAGGTTCTTCAGGCTGCATATAAAGATAAAAGTGAATATATCGCTGTAACAACAATCTGTAAATTCAAAGGCTTAAAATGCTCAACTGATATAGAATATGGAATTTTAAAAAAGGAGAAATAAAATGAGTGATTATAAAAAAATATATAAAGAACTAAAAGATCTTTTGTCTGGTATTGAGTTACATAAAAACTCTTTAAAAGAGCAAGAAAATTCATTAAGAGAATCTTTTGCTGAGCTTTATGGCTATGTAAACCAAAAAACCGGTGAAGTGAATGCTTCTAAAATTAAGGCTGGATTAATGAATAAGGCAATTGAATATGTAAAGAGTGGTAAAAATAAGCTAGAAGAAGATTTAGACGAAATGCTTAAGTATGCTTCTTCGATAAAAAATAAAGAGATTTCAGAGCAAGAAATAAATTTATTTTTAGTATTAAATGAAGAGCTAAAAATGTCCAAAAATGAATTTAACGAAGCTAAAAAAAGAGCCGAATCAGATATAGACATAATTGATCTTCAAGCTATACTTATGGTTATAATTGAAGAGTTAAACGATTACAAATCTTCAACAGATAAAAAAAGCAATGAAGAGTTATTGAATAGAGTAAGAGAAATCAAAGTAGCCTTAAAGGAGAATTAGCAATGACCATTGAACATAAAGAAGAGACAGTAAGTCTAAAAACATTATTAACACTTGAAGTATTGTTCGCTATATCTATGTATATTATGAAATTTATGGAAATAATATGATTAAAGAGCTGACAGATAAAAATTACAACCAGATAGTTAATGATACAAATTCTTTTATTTTTGTATTATTTAAAGCACCTATGTGTTCTCCTTGTATGGAGGCTGAAGATATATTAGAATTACTTGATATATACTTCAGTAAAAAAGATATTGTTTTTTACAAATGTGATATATCTAAAAATCAGAAGATTGCTAAAAAATATGAAATAGATTATGTGCCATTCACTATTTTAATTGATAAAGAGAAAAAAATACGTATACCAAACAATGGGTTAAGCAATATAGATAGCTATATCAAATCGATTGAGTCTGTTATTTCTACAAAAAAATCAATTTTTTATAAAATTTTTAGGAGAGAAAAATGAATGTAAAACAGATTATCGTTGTAAGAGAAGATTTACTTGAACAAATGGATAAAGGTAAGCTATCTGCCCAAGTGGCCCACGCTTCAATGTTGGTTATTTTAAAAAAAATGAGAGGCTTTTCTCAATCTTTAGTTACAAAAAATGAAGAATCTTACAGGCTGATTTTAGATATAAAAAATAATTCTGACCTAAAAGAGTGGATTGAAGGAGACTATAAAAAAATTGTTGTAATTATAAAAAATGAATCAAAACTATTGGAACTTCATAAAAAATTAAGCGAAAATAATATAGTATCTGAACTTGTTGAAGATCTTGGATATACCGTATTTGAAGAGAAAACTATCACCTGTCTAGGAATTGAGCCTCTAAATAATGATATTATTGACCCATACACAAAAAGATTAAGATTGCTTAAATAAGTGAAAATCCGCCACAAATGGCGGACTATCTAATTTTTAATTACCTTTAAAATCTTTTTCGTGGAATTTAATAAAATCAACAATTTTAGTTGAAAAAGTTACAATCTCCTCAAAATTATTAGTTGAAAAAGAGGTGTATGCAACACTCCCATATGCAGCGATATTGTTAATATAATTGTATTTACCTAATGACGGTAAATCTTTCGTCGTTAGATCTCTATCACAATCTTGAGAATCACTAATAACCACAACTCTTTCATAGATTACTCCTTCTCTCTCTTTGGCAACCCAGTCTAAACATTGTTTAGTAAAAATACCACCCAAACCAATTCTTCTAGAAATTTGTTGAATTTCAGACATTAAATCTTCAACATTTTTTACTTTATTCAAATCAAGAAATTCAGATTTACCAACTCTTTTATAATCGCTTCCTGCAGTAATAACCACTTCACATTCTTCAGAATTTTGGATAAGAGAATACAAGACAGAAAAAGCTCTGCCAGATAATTGATTTAAATTATTTAAACTAAATCTCCCCATAGAACCAGATATATCAAGGACAAATAAAGACTTTCCTTTAAGTGTACCATTGTTATCTGTTGTAACTAGCTTATTCAACAATGCTTTTTTTATTTTTTTATTTTCAGTAGAGCTATAAGCTTTAAGTATTTGATCAGGAAATATTCTATTTATATTGATTTTTTTAATAAAATTTTTAATTGTTTTTTCTTTAACTCCTGATTCTAACATGTTTCTTACATTTCTTATACCGGCCAAAGCAGGTAATCTTCCTGATTTTATTAAATCTTTCCAGGCCTCTTTTTTTGTTTTAAGTTGGCTAGAAGATAAAACAACTTCCCAAGTGTACGCAGGCTCTAATGTTTGATTTACAACATTTCTAAAGTTGTTTTCAGAGTCTTCATTATCTGGAACAGGGTGAGCTAAATTAAATATATCAACTAGATTTACGTCATTACCAAAAGAGCGCCCATATTTTGAAAACTGATAAGAATCATAACCATTTAAAGATTTTGAAATTAGTTTCTTTAATTTTTTTGGCAAAGTTTTTTTATTGCCTCTTGAAAGATAAAGAGAAACTAAGTCTGTAATATCTGTAGGTCTTAAAAAGATTTTTGGGTTTAACATATCCAATATTACAGCGTGACCACCCTCAATAGCCCCAACAATTGCTGATACAACAGAAACTCTTACTCCAGTTTCAAGTCTTGCATATGTAAGAATATCAATAAACTCTTTGTAATCTTTTTGAGATAGTCTTGAAGATAAATTTATGATTTCAGACGTAATATTGATATCTGTTATTGAGAAATTTTCATTTGTAATGATTGACATAGAAATAAGACGTCTTAATTTATTTAAGTTTGTCTCTTTTGCTGCTAAAGCACCTTGTTCATTGGCAACTCTTCTTTTTCTGTTTAATGTTGACATAATTTATTCCTTTTTCATTTTAATAGAAAAATTATAACTAATAAATACTTAATGATTACTTAATGAGATTGTGGAGTTGCAATATTTGAGAAAGTTGAAAAAAGTATTTGGCAAACGCCCTCAGGGAGGGCTATTTGATTTGATTGAAGAAAATCGAAGTAACTTTTTCTCTCGCTACAAATACTGCAAAAGATTTATCAGAGAAAAAAACAAAGAGAGTCTTTTTTTCAGAATTCGAAGTAACTCTCTTTATCGCTACTGATAAAAGTATTATACAAAATAAATTCTTAAGTATTGCTTAAATTTTTCTCTTTAATGTTTTTTCTTAATTATTTGCTATCGCCAAATACATTTTTCTTAATTCTTCTTTTTCTTCTTCAGGAACTAAAAAGCTCATTAAATATATAAATGCCAAACCTTTAACAATATTGAGATCTTTTTTAATGATTTTTGAGAAATCTTGATAGTCATAAAATTTCACACCTTTTCGTTTTAGGGCAACTTGAGTTATATATCCATTATTGGCCTTATATATTCTTATTAAATTATGTTTGTAAGTTGATTCTAAAAAAATTTTTTTATTTTTGGTCTCACCCTTTCTCCAACGAGCTTCTTTAAGGAATTTGTACAAAGACTTATAATGTTTGAGCATAGATAATGCAAATTCTTGCTCATTCTTTGATAAATAATCTATACATGTACTACCAACAACCTTATATCCACATTCTGGGTGATATATTATAAATTCATATCTTATGCGCTGTCCGCAATTTGCTCTCTCACATGTTCCGCTTACACTATTAAGGTCATGAACCTCTACAAGGACCCAGTCTGCAGAAGGCTCTATTAATTTATGCTCTCTGGCGTGACAACCTTTACATAGTGTCTCACAATAAGAATAATCATATTCCCAAGGTTTTTTGCCCTTTATATATTGTTTATGGTGAACTTGAAGAACTACTTCTCCCTCTTTTCGTCCACATTTAACACAGGTATAATTATCTCTTGATTTGATTTTATCTGCAAAACTGAACCATTCTTTTCTTTTATAAAATTTATTTTTCATTTCAAAATTATATTGAAAAATAAATTTTTAAAAAAGTTTATTTTCAAATTTATAAATAATATCTAAAATAAGAGTAAAGATTTTTACTGCCTCTATATTGCCGAATAAGAACCCCTCCCCATACACAATCTACAATTATAAATAAGACAAATATAATTTATATTGCTAAAGCTGTTTTTATTTTTTTCTTCTTTTAAATGAATTTTTATCAAATCCGGCATTTTTGATTTTTATTTCATTTGAAAAATTTACTTCTTTTTCAGAATATTTTTCTTTATTTAAGTACATTTCTATTTCTTGAAGAAGAAAATATCCTTCAATAAAATTTTGTAATTTTAATTTTGAAAGAATTGAATTAAAATTTGCACCTCTTCGCATTTTGATTGGCTCTGGTTCTAAAAATGAATCTTCAAAAATAGAATATGATACTATTGGAGCTTTTGTAATTTCTCTAACTTTATTATAGAGGTCATTAAAATTTCTTTTCATAAAAGTTTGTTCTTTTTTTGTCATATGCTCTAATTTATCCCCATACAAAAATTCATATTTATAGTCATTATAAGGGCCTGACACTCTTGTAATAAATGGTATAACTTTTTCTCCAACGATAATAATACTAAAATTACTATCTATATCTTGTAAATAAAAGTTAAAAGTTCTATTTAATTTATCTAGAACTTCATTATTTATTTCAACTTGAGAAACTGAATTTTTAAATGAATAATTTTTCCATTTACTAATTTCTTTTTTTGAAATAAATTTTGAATCATTTAGGTTTCGTTCATAAACTAAATCTTTAGAGCAAATAAATTGACAGTTATAATCATAAAAATCGTTAAATTTGCTAATAATTTTCATTATATCTCCTTTTAAGAATCATATATAAAAAGAACTTAAATATTGATTAATTTAAATCTTATTATGATAAAGAATATTTAAATAAAATTTAGATATAATTCAAAAAAAGATTCTTCATAGATTTATATAAAGCACAAGAAAATGTTAAACGTCAAAAAGAAGAAGAACTTCTAAGATATAATTCCTATTAAAGAAATAAAAATAGGTGAAAATATTTTCACAAATAAATTAGCTCTTGAATGTTTTTTAAAAAGATTAAACCCTTTAAAAATGAAAGAAGTTATATCTTTAACTAGAGGTTTTTTTTGGAAATTAGAGGTTTAGGACCTTCCATTCAATATAAAATATTAGAATAATTCTTCTAATATTTATCTTATATAGGTATTTTTTATGAATATTAAAATTTTTTTATATCTCTTTTTTGGAAACAGAATAAATGGCATAAGCATGGTGTCTTTATACATACTTTAAGAGTTGTTTATTACACTTTTTAAAGGTAAAGAATATCGTATGATACCTGCAGCTTTATTACATGATATTGGAAAACCTTTTGTTGCTTATATTAGAGAAGGTGAAAAAGATTTAAGTTTTACAGATCATTAAGAAAAATCATATCAAATAATTAAAAATTGGCCTTTTATTAGTAATTACACAAAACGACTTGTTAGATATCACTATTTATTAAAAGATATGGACGTCTGTAAAAGAAAAGGTAATTTAGAAAGATTAACAAGAAAAAGAATTATTTATAATTCTCTTTCTGAGGATTTTAAAAATGATTTAAGCAAATTTTTAATTTTTGACGATAAAGGAAAAGTTTAATATATTGTTTTTGAATTTTTGATATCTTTTATTGCCATTTTTATTGTTTTTTCTAAAATATCTTTTTTTATTAAATAAGCTACTTTTAAATAAGGTATACCTTTTTTAACTTCAAATTTAGATATTTTTTCAATATTTTCAATATTTTTAATATGAAATAAAATATATTGGGTTAATATTGATTCAGATAATTCTTTTTTCCATTTTTTTCTTTTAAAAATTTTAAAAGCTTTTTTTATTTTTTTAGAACTTTTTATTTTAATTGCACCAGATATTGCATTTGTCTTAATAATTAACTTATTCATTAAATATACTTCCTATATCTTTATATATCTGTTTTATTTTCATTCATTTTAATTATTCTCCAATACAAAACTTTCTTCTTTTAAATTTATAGCTTTATTTGCTAAATAATCAGCTCTATCATTTCCTTTGTTGTTAGAATGACCTTTTACATATTTTACTTCAATTAAATCTTTTAATTTATCATAAAGTTCATGAGCAGTTTTTATTAATTCTAGATTTTTTATTCCGCCTTTTTTTGTCCAGTTATTTGATTTCCATTTATAAGCCCAATTAGTAATTGAATTGATACAATATTGACTATCCGCAAAAATAGTACATTCTTCATTTAATGCTTCTACAATTTTTAAAGCTTCTATAAAAGCTTTTAATTCTGCTGTATTATTTGTACCCTCTTTATTAAAGTGTCCATAGTATGAATTTATCTCTCCATTACTTAAATAAACAACAACTCCCGAGCCTGACTTACCTGGATTACCTTTACAAGCACCGTCACAATAAATATTAATCATAAGTTTCTCCTTTTAATTTTTATATTATATCTCATTTAAACTTAAAATTAAATTATATATAATCTAATTTATTATAAAATATCAATAAATAAAAAAGGATTCATTATGGGTTTAGATTTAACTTACTCTTTAAAGGCTGATTTTTCTAAAAATGATTTTAAAAATTTAACAAAAGGAGAAGATATAGATATATCAAAAAATTATATATCTATATATTATCAATTAAATTGGAGTGGTGTTTCTGCTGAAGAAGTCTTTTTAGTTGGACATTACTTATTTTCTAAATTAAATTCTCTTTCTAAAGAAGATTTAGAAGATAAAAAAATGTATTTAGTTAAAAATGATAACAGTTATATATATACTTCCCGCGGAATATCTCTAAAAGAACAATCTAATGTAAGAACTATATTAGATATTGAAGATTGTATTAGATTTTTGAATAAAAGTAAAAAATGGATTAAGAGTCCTTTAAGTTTATTAAGTTTTTCTAAATGGAAGGGGTGTAATGGAGAAGAGTTTACCTATATTTATAAAATCAAAAGAGTTTCTAAATTCAGAAACAAAAGAAAGAAATCTTCTAAATTAAAAGTTTTAGAATTAGCTATTTTTGATAATAAAAAATTAAAAGAAAATCCTTTTAATGAAAAAGATATATTAGCCTCTTCTGCTGTTTTAGACGAGATTTTTAATGAAAAAGAGTATGATAATTACCTTTTTGAAAAATCAAATGAAGTTTTATTCATTTTGAATAAAATTATTTCTCTAAGAAATAATAAAAAATCTTTTATTTTCGATTCTTATTTTGGGTAAGATTTTATATGCTACTTAAGTAGCAATACCCATTTCTTTTTTATTATAAAATAAAAATAAAAAGAGGTGGTATTATGAGTAAAATATTAGGAATTGATTTAGGTACAACAAATTCAGCAATGAGTATCTATGAAAAAGGAGATACAAAAGTCATTCCAAACAAAGAAGGGAAAAATACAACTCCTTCTGTAGTGGCTTTTGCCAAAAATGGAGATATATTAATTGGAGATCCGGCAAAAAGACAAGCTGTAACAAATACTGAAAAAACTATTTATTCAATAAAGAGAATAATGGGTTTAATGTGTAATGAAGATAAAGCTAAAGAAGCTAAAGATAAGTTGCCTTATGAGATTGTTGATAAAAACGGAGCTTGTGCTGTTAAAATTGATAATAAAGTTTACACACCACAAGAAATATCAGCAAAAATTTTAACAAAACTAAAAGAGGACGCTGAAGATTATCTTGGAGAAAAAATAACAGACGCTGTTATTACAGTTCCTGCTTATTTTAATGACGCACAAAGAAAAGCTACAAAAGAAGCAGGAATTATTGCCGGGCTAAATGTTAAAAGAATAATAAATGAGCCAACAGCAGCAGCTTTGGCATACGGTTTAGATAAAAAAGAGTCTGAAAATTTATTAATTTTTGACTTCGGTGGTGGAACACATGACGTATCAATTCTAGAAACAGGCGACGGAGTTGTTGAGGTTGTTGCAACAAAAGGTGACGCATTTTTAGGTGGAGACGATATAGATAACGTTCTTATTGATTATATCTCAAAAGAGTTTGAATCAAATACTGGTATTGATCTGAAAAAAGATTCAATGGCATTACAAAGACTAAAAGACGCAGCTGAACAAGCAAAAAAAGAATTAAGTTCAACTTTAGAAACTGATATCAATTTACCTTTTATAACTATGACTGAAGCTGGTCCTCAACATTTAGTTACAAAGTTAACTAGAGAAAAATTCAATAGCTTGATTACTAATATAATTGATAGAGCTATTTCTATAGCTAAAGAAGCTTTAAAAGATTCAGGCTTATCCAGCAACGATATAAATGAGATTGTGTTAGTTGGTGGTTCTACCAGAATACCTTTAGTTCAAGAAAAAATTAAAGAGGTTTTTAACAAAGAAGTTAACAAAACTGTAAATCCTGACGAAGTTGTTGCTATCGGGGCAGCTATTCAAGGGGGTGTTTTATCTGGGGACGTTAATGACGTTTTATTATTAGACGTTACACCGCTATCTTTAGGGCTTGAAGTTATGGGAGGTATAACTCAGACAATTATTGAAAAAGGAACAACAATTCCAGTTAGCAAATCAGAGGTTTTTTCAACGGCCGAAGACAATCAGCCTGCCGTAACAATTAATGTTGTGCAAGGGGAAGCTAAATTAGCTGCTGATAATAAAAATTTAGGACAATTTAATCTTGAAGGAATCGCACCAGCTCCAAGAGGTGTCCCACAGATTGAAGTTAAATTTGATATTGACGCCAATGGTATCTTAACTGTTTCCGCAATAGATAAGGGGACTGGTAAAGAGCAGAAAATTACAATTTCTGGATCGTCTGGACTATCTGAAGAAGAGATCAACAGAATGATTTCAGAAGCTGAAAAATCAAATAAAGAAAAAGCTGAAAAAGTTAAAGTGATTGAAAAGAAAAATGAATTAGACGCTATCCTTTATTCTTTAAAAGATTCTTTAGATAGTGAAACTAGATCTGCAGCTGAAAATTTAGTTAAATCTGATAATGTTACTTTATTAGAATTAGAAGATATGATAAATAAATTAAAAATTTACAAACCTAATGAAGAAGTAAAATCTTCAAATAATGACGACGACGTTATTGACGCAGAAGTAGAATAGAGAGATTAACTCTCTATCTGTGTCAAAATCTAAATATACTCCAAGATTCTCTGCTATTTTCCAGATACGATAAATTTCATTTATAATTTCTTCATATTCTTTTAGATAAGTTTAAATTTTATTTTAGAAGATTAATAATTTTTAAAAAATAAATATATTATAAGGTAATTAATTTAAGTCAAATGGAGCATAATGAAATGAAAGTTGTACAAACCTATAAGGTCATATATGATCTTATTTCATTACCATTTGAAACTGGATTAACCAGGGATTTGACAAACCTCCTCTGTAGGTAGGTAACGGTCGTGGCGACGAATAAGCCATTCCCCAGGATTGTCTCCCGGAGAGCCTTAAAAAACTAGCTTAGAAGCACTTAATTGTGTCCTTCAGAGATAGCGGTAATATATGAGGTTCTTTTATATCTTTTAGATAGATTTTCTCTTATACTCATTAATAACCTATCTAAGTTATTTTTACCAACACCTCTCAACCTTTATATAATAAGATAGGGCTTTACTTAATATCGAGACTTCAATAAAAAAGTGATTTTAAATGAAGGCTCCTAAATTTATGATTAATAAGTTAAAATCTTTTAAGCTTAATAAAAAAATCTAAAAGATTAAACAAAAGAGGCCCGTAAAGAGCTTCTTTTGTTTTTAGGCTTCCATAATCATATCTCTTAATTTTAGTAGATTCTTAACTCTTCTATCGATCTGTTTTAATGCAAGTTCTTTAGCCTTCTCAAAATAGTCAAAACATTCATTTCTATCTAAAAATATATATGGTTCTTCCATTTCATAAAATTTTATCTTTTTTTCAAAATTTAGAAGAACACCTTCATATTTTTTAGAGAACTTTCTATAAAAAAACCAGCCTCCTCTGATACTTTGTGGGTGTTCATAATAAAATAAAGCAACTTTTTCTGGAAAAACTTTAATTGCGTCTCCTAGGCGAAAATTATCAGGTTCAGCGCTATTGACAGCAAATCTACAAATATACACTTCTATATATTTTTCTCCTTTATCCTCCTGTTGACTATTTTTAATCAACTCAATTAGAGTCTCTTTATCTTCATTGATATATACTCTAAACATAACTATCCTTTTTTTAAATTTTTCTTAAGCTTAAAACTTAAAGAATATTATGTAATATTATAATTTAATGGCTTATTTTAAAAAGCATATTTTTGTATTGTAACTCTCTTCTATTGAGTTATCTATTTTTAAAAAAAATGGTATGATTTCAAAACAGTTTCCATAAAGATATTCTAAATGATAAATATTTTTTTTAAAATTCTTTTTATCAATAATTGTCAGATAGGTGCCATTTAATTGATAATAAAAACTTTGCTTACCTAAGAAAACTTCTCTTGCATTAAACCTAATACTAAATTTTTTTTCTTTTTTATGATTTATGAAATATGTAGGTTTGTCATTTTGTATGGGGGATAAAACAATATTATCTTGTATGTGGTGCTTCAAAAATAGAACGTTATCATTAGCATATAATTCGCTTAAAAATAAAATTAAAATAAATAAATTTTTCATATAAACTCCTTTGTTTAAAATTATACAAGAAACAATCTTTTAAAAAGATAAAATTCTATTTTATTTATACAATATTGTAGATAATAAAAATAACTATAAAATGTTAAATTGTAATGAAAATTTTTACTGAAGATCTATTGAAGTTTTTTAGTAGAAGTTTGACAAGCCTTAGACTTAAGCTTGTCGAAAAGAACTTAATCAGATTATCCAAAAGTTGCTATCCTTAAGGTTCCTGAATTGTCCACTAGAAACACTCTAGTATTCTTTATGGTCGCCATTATTTAAATAGCCAAGGCTTTAGCTATATCACACTTACTTACTCTGCACCTCCTCATACCGTCTACCTTGCGGGCAGTAAAAGTTGTACAAACTAACGTGCTGATAAGTACAAATCTCTTTTAGCTTTGCGAACTAAAAAAGAGCCAAATTACTTTATAGTTTTGGCATTAGACCACTTTCAGTAAGTGCTGGATAGATTTTTGCTTTATATAAACATATAGCTTATTTATTGTATATGAGTACTGTATGAGTGACTCGAAGACGAACTATCCTAGAGTTTCGTAAACTTTTGGTCTACAAAATGCTCTTCGCCTCCCTGTTTTTCGCAAATCAGCTACTAAACGTTTTTTAACCTTCCAGGTTGTCACACCTCGGTCAATTAAAAAATGACGTTCGCTCTTATCTGATTAGGACTCGAACTATTAGAAACGTCTAAGCTTTGAAAGTTTAAAGTTGGCTTATTGGATTCCCTTGGTTTAACTCTCCACAAGTTAAACAAATCTTTTCCTTAACGGATTAAAGATAGTGCGAGTACACTTCAAAGGTAAGCTTTTCTTTAACCTATCCAACATATATTTGTTGAATAAACCCTAATGTCTCAATTTAAGGCTTCTTCGCTTTGCTTGAATGAACCATGTTAATGGCGATAAGTTAGTCAATCTTATCTTTCATAGTGTTACCACTAGTTATTCTTAAATGTAGTCAAGCCTACAAATATTTTAAACAAAAAAGAAAACTTCTTTGTTTGGACTGTAATTATATTTAATATAAGCTTAAAGTTTGCTTAAATAAATATTTTTTCTAAAAGAAATGTTAGTTTAGCGAGAAATATTCGCAAAACTAACTTTATATTTTTGTCCAAAACTCCAATTTGAAGCCTGGACATTCTCATTTAGTTCTATTGAAGCAAATAAAAAAGCTCCAATAAAGATAAATGACACTATTATTTTTTTCATTTTTTTAATCCTTTTATTTATAGTGCTATATTACTCGATATTATCGGGTCAACACATACAATTTTATTATTAGAATTCACCATAAATTGAAATGCATGCATATCAAGATCGAAACCAATATATCTATTGAATATATGATCATTTAAAGACTCTAATACGCAACTATTTAAAGAGCTTTCTATGTTAAAATCCTCTAATACCCCTAATGTATCTACATATGAATCACAAGAAGAATCAAGATTCATATCTAATGACATAGACATTTCACTATCAAAATCCTCTATATCTGTCAACTTATTTATCTCATACAAAAAAAGATAATTGTCTAAGACTTTTATTATTTTAAGAAATTTAAAGTCTTCAACTTTAGCTTTTTTGAGATAAAGTACTTTAAAGATATCGTTACAAAGACAAATAACCTTTTCTTCTTTTTTTGATTCAAGAACCATAGTTGTTGCACCCGAAGCAATAAGATAAAATTCTTCTCCTATATAAGACATTAATGTCTTTTTTTGTTGATAAAATTCTTCTTTTGTAGTTATTCGATAATAGAGAAAATCAATGTCTTTACAAACTTTTGCTTCCCTTATGAATTTTATTAATCCAGAAACCATACAAAAATCCTTTTCTAAATTTATTTACTAACAGTAAATATATATTAAGTTATATTACAGTACAATACATAAAATCAACAAAGGGCATAATAAATGAAAAAAATACTATTCACTATTTTATTTGCAAGTTCTCTATTTTCACAAGATTTAAAAAATATTCATTGTGATAAATTAATAAAAAACGATATTTTAAATATTTGTTATAACTATTCAGCAAAATCAGCAAATTATGTTGAATATACTGTAAAAAAAGATAGCGTTAACAGCGTTAATATAAAAAAAAGACCAAGATTTTACAGAGATAAACATATCCCAAAACTATTCTCTGTCTCACCCTCTGATTATATATATGCGACAGATTCAAAAACAGAATATTTAACATTTGATCGTTCTCATTTGGCGCCTGACGCAGATTTTGACTATAGCCGTAAAAGTTTATTAAAGGTCTATACAATGGCAAATATCGTAGCTATGAGAGATAGAGTTAATAGATATACATGGGAAAATTTAGAAGAGAGAGAAAGAGAATTAGCTGCGATATCTGATACAAAAGTTATTTCTGGGGCGATATATGAAGATAAAGATTTATATCTAGTTAAGAAGAATATTTCTGAAATTATAAAAATTAAACAACATAAACTAAAAAGAGAATTAAGCCTCTTTGAAAAAATAAAACTAAGAAAGAAATATAAAAAATATAATAAAACATTAAAAAGAAAACATATATTAATACCAACAAAACTATATAAGATTATAAGCTTAGATAAACATAAAGAGTGTTATCTATTAGACAATATTAAAGATAAAATCTTAAGCAAGAACTGTGATTTTGTGTGGAGCTATATAGAACAGCATACTAATTAATGCTTTGTTCTATAAGCTCTTCCATATCGATTAACCAATCTTCTATCAAATAATCATTTAACCCATATTTAATTTTAAAATCTTCAAATTCTTTAAACTCTTTGACCATTTCAGGATTTTCTGAAAACTTTAAAAATGTTTGCACAAATTTAATTGCTATCCTCAATTCCTCTTTATAGTCTTCTGCTTTATGAGAATCTTCTTTTTGCGAATTTTCACTATCCAAAGATTCTTGAACAACTTTTATATACGGTATTAATATATCTGGTATTTCAGATTTTCCTATATAAAAATGCCCCTCCCCTGTTTTTGCCCAGGGCCACTTATTTTTAATGTTTTCATTTAAATTAAATGTTTCTTTAATTATTTTTGAATCAATTATTTTACCGCTATCTTCTTTTAAACAGAGACAGCTTACCGTTTTTTTATCTTTATCTTTTGAAACCCCATACAAAAAATAGATCATATTCTCTCCTTTTAAGATTTATCTTAATAAAGATAAGCTTAATTTTTGATTAAAAATTATGTTTATTTTTACACATTTCTCTATTTTAAGACAAATTTAATCTAATTTTAAACTTAAATTAAGTTAAGTTTTGCTATCGTATTAATAGTTAAGGAAAATTTAAAGAAAATTTTATTTTCTTTTAAGAGAAAAATATATAAAAGGATTAAAAAATGAAAACTACAATATTGGAATTATTGAAATATACGATAAAAGAGACAGCAATTTGGCTAACTGTACTATTTGTTGGTGGTCCAGCATTTATGTTCCTTGCTTATTTAGTTTATGAAATGTTTCATTAAGATTTCATATACATAATTATATATAAATAAATATTTGATTTTGCTTAAAAAGCAGAAGAATAAAAAATTATTCTTCTAACTCTTCTTCTGTTAAAAGTGAAATATTTTCATTTAACAGAATAGAGATTTTTTGTATTGTCTTACCATTGGACCCAATAAACTTTCCTGGATTTTTATCGATAACGACAATTAAGTTGTTTGTCGACGTATCTCTGTATGAATCTATAACGCTCCCAGGCAACTTGACAAATGAATTCCAGAGATATTGGATAACACCTCCTTTTAAAAAATCAGGAACTCCCTTTAGGATTTTTTCATGATCTAAAGAGTCTTCTAACTCTTCTATTTTTTTTGCTATCTTGGAGAAGAGTTCTTTTTTAGATAGCCAAAACAGTTCTTCAATCTCATTATCTAAAAAAAGCTCTTTTAACCATTTTCCTGAATTTGAATTTAAGAAGAGTTCTTTTTTCTCTTTAACTAAAGACATATCTTCAGTTAAAATACCGAGAATTGTAGTTAGGTTATTTGCTTCTTTTTGTTTATCGTGAAATAAACCTTGGCCCATAACTCTATACTCTCCTTCATGACTATCTTCAAGTTTTTCTCTTATTCCTGTTTTTTCAATAAAAGACTCCATATGATCCCTAACTTCTCTCTCTTCTTTTTTTGTATTTGTAGAAAAGAGCATATATCTTTCTACCTCATTAGGATCTCTTAGCCAGATCTCCCATAATTCTTTCTTACTTAACATATACTTATCCTTTTGTTTATTTTTTACTTACAATAAAGTAAATATCTTTATGTATTAGTGTTTATTTGACTTTTTGTTGCTTAATTAGTTAAAATAAATAAAAAATATAGGAGTTATTATGATAAATATAGAAAATAATGAGCTAAAAAGAGAGAATGAAATTTCTTTATTAAAATTTGGTGCTGTTTGGTGTGGGCCATGTAGAGTTATTAAGCCGGTTATTGAGGCTGTTGAAAATGAGTTGTCAGGTAAAAATATCGATTTTTTAGATATTGACGTCGACAAAAATGAAAGTTTAGCTCTTGATTTCGGCATTAGAGCTGTTCCAACAACAATTATTATGAAAGGTGAAGAGGTTATCGACTTTATGACTGGTGTACAATCTAAAGAGATTCTCATACAGAAGCTACAAGAGTTATCTTAATTTATAAAGAATATACTCTTCTTCTAAAAAGTATTTCGATAGAGAACTAAGCGTCTCTATTGAAACTTTATTCTTCAATTCTTTATTAGTAAAAATATCTTTTTTTAATTCATATGTTAAACCCTTTTTTAAAGAAGTTAAGTTTAACTCTTTTTCAATAATACAAAAATCTTCTTCTTTTACAATTTCTTTTAAATTTAAAAACATAACTATTCTCCAAATTTCTTTAAAAATTTTATTTGTAATAACAATTTATAGATATATTACATAATATTCTTCAAGTTTTAAACTTAAGAAAAATTTAAAAAAAAGGATAATGTATGAGTAGTTACTTATATTATTGTACAGAAGGGAAAGTTGATATCCCTGTTATGGGTTTTGTTTTTGAAAAAAATTCTGGCGAAGAAATTCCAGAGATTTTTTCTGTATTAAAAACAAAAGCTATTAACAAAGAGTTGTACCCAATGCTTCAAAAAAACAAGAGATATAAACTCAGAAGGCTTTCTGAAAGAAGCTTTAGAATGGGTATTGTATTTGATTTTAGATTAAATGGTGCTGAATATCAGCAAATATCTCAACAGCCGGTTGAAGTTATCAAAAACTCTTCTATTGTTACATACGCAAGGGTTGAAAATTTAAGAAATATGATTTTTTTCAAAGAAGAAATCGATTCTGAAGCTGGAAAAAATAAAATGATTAAAGAGATATCAAAAAAAATGATTGATCAATCACCTATTCCGATTCCAGAAAATCTTTTAAGTGAGGTTTCTGAAGTATTGATACCAGAAGCTAAAGAGTTGTCAATTATTGGCAGCGAAAACTTCCCATACAAAAAAATACTAACCATTGACGTCAATTCTGAAAAATCTTTATTGAAAATACAAAACGTATTAATCAAAGAGTTTTCAGAAAAAGAATTTTTAAATTCTCATGGAAGAGTACCAAGAATTAGTTCTCTTTTAAATATGATAGACGTTAGAAAGCTGAAAATGAAAACGTGGAAAAATGTTTTAGATTTTTTTGGAGGGAAAGAAGAGTTTGAAAAGCTGCCAGATAACATTCAAAAAAGTGTAATCTGGGGCTATGAGGTTTTAGAGGATAAGATAATTGACCTATACAAAAAAAACGAAGAGTTAGGTGTTTCTTTTGATTTTTATCCATTTAAAGAAGCTGCTGTCAACAAATGCAAAAACAAAAGTGTTTTTAATGTTGATAGATTTATTGCTAGAGTAAAAGAAATAAATAACGCATATACAATTTATTCGTTTATTTCTTTGCTTTCAGATAAAAAATTTATTAAAAACTTTAATGAGAACACAAAATCTATTGCAGCAATTTCAGAATATTTATCTTCGATTGAATTCGAAAATGTAGCAAAAGGTTGTGAGATCATGGAACTCGTAGCTAAAGAACTTGGGTTATCTCAAGAGTCTTTTAGTAAATATCAAAAAGCATATCTAGAGTCTATGGAGAAACAAAAAGACGAACCTTTGTCTTACCCAACAATAAAAAAATCGATAAATAAAGATTACTCTTGGGAATCTATTGATATGAGAAATGTTCGAGCTTGGTTTGTTGGTTTAGAGACACATTGTTGTCAGCATTTAGATAGTGTTGGCGGGTCATGTGTTCTCTACGCTGCAAATCATGTAAGAATTTCTGGTATTTTAAGAGTTATGAAAAAAGGTAAAACTGTTGCTCAATCTTTCTTTTGGTATCATGAAGAATCTGGAACTTTTGTATTGGATAATATAGAAGTTTTGGGTAATGAATTGAGACAAGATATTATTGATTGTTATATGGATTTTGCCAATGAACTAGAGAAAAGAAAAAATATTTTTGGATACAAATGTGTAACGTTTGGTGCAGGATATACAGATATAGATACGAGGAATTTTGATAGAGTTGGCCCTAATGGTATAGTTAAATTATCTCAATTACCTGGTGGTCCAGGTGTATATAGTGACGCCAATTCAGTACAGTTTTATTTAAAAAAATTCGAAGGATAAAAAATGGAAGTAAAAAATTTAATTTTTGTAAATGATAGTATATTGTCATTTAATTATAAAATAAGAGATATCTTAAGCAGTTTAGATAAGGAAAATGAGAGTTATACTCTTGTTTCTACACAAAAGCAGTCTCAATCTCGTTTTATTAGTAAGGTTTTTAGCAGAGCAGGATTAAAAACCTACATACAAAATATAGTTGATATTTCTTGTGGTGATTTTTCTTCAATTACTGTTGGTTTAAGCCTTGATAAAATAGAGGATATTAAAAGGCTCAGAAGATTATCTAATGAGTCTATTGAGATTGTCTTATTTGATACAAATGACGCTCAACATTTATCCCAAGACACTCTTATGGAATTTTACGATAACAGTAAAAAAATTAAAAAACTATCTTCAAAGATTAAGAGCGTAAAAAAAGAGCTTAAAGAGATAGAAAAGGAAGAGGAGTCTTCAAAAGAAAAAGAGCTTTTAAAAGAAAAGATCAAATCTTTAAATAAAAAACTCGAAAAGAAAGAGCTTTATTTAAAAAGTGTCATAAACAGACCAGGTCTTATATACTATTTATATTGGATAGGGAGAAACTCAAATATCGAGTATATCTGTAATGATTTTATGGTCATAAAAAAAGGTATGGAAGGGAGATTACTCTCAAATTCTGAGAAAATAGATTTTCTTAATAAGTTGATTCTTGACGGGTTCTCTAGAGAGCTTGAAGAGTCTGAGATAGTTGAGAAAATTAAAACATATCTCAAACCTACAGATTTAACAATGGAGTTTAAAAATCTTAAAAGTGTATTTTTGTATGCTGATTTAAAAGATATGATCTCTGAAGAGGTTGATATTGAGAGTTCTCTTGAAGATATCGACATGAAAAATATCTCTCCATTAGCACCTGTAAAACCAAATATAGCTGCCTCAATGATTGCTAGTGGTGCTGGAGGAAAAATTTCAAAAGAGGTTGAAATCAATGGAGAAAAAATTCTCATAAAATCTGTTATGGCAAGAACGTCAACAGAAAACACCATTGTGATTAATGGGGTTAAAAAGACGGAAAAAACATATACCTGGAATTCACAACTGGGTATATTTAACAAACTTCGAAAAGAGGTTGAAATTTTAAGAGATTAGGGTTTTACCTAATCTCAAAATCTTATAGATTTTATTAATATTACATATTAAGTTTTCTCTTTTTAGAGAGACTAAATTATTTAATAAGGAAATATTATGAGTAGAATATTGGAGTTTTTTAAGGAAAATGCAGAGGATATAGTGAAAACTATACCTGCTCCGGCATACTCCCCTAGTCTTGAGGGGGTAGATTCTGAGTTAAATAAGTTTATTTGCGAAAAATTAGCTTATTTAAGACTAAATGAAAACTCAACAAGAGAGCCATTTCCTGGTCAGGTTGAGTATGTTATCGCACCAATTGTAAAATTGCTTGAAAAAGAGCGAACAGGTATTATAGTTGGTAAGCAAGGGACAGGAAAGACAACTATGTCTAATAGTATTGCCTATATTTTGTATGAGCAAAATTATAAACCTAAAAACAAAGGGTTTAAGACAGGAATGTTTGTTTCTGGTTCGAAACATATGAAGAAAATGAAAAGAGAAGCCGAATCTTTATTCGGAAACTCTGTCGACGTTTATTCTGTTGTTTCTAAACCAAGAAAAACAGTTTCTTGGGAGATTACAATTGAAGAGGCTGCAAAAATGCCAAGAGTACCTGGAAGGATATCTTATTTTTTAATAAGTAAAGATACAGGCAAAAATACATATAAATATAAGGCAATGAAATCAGGGGATAAGTGTCCAAAATGTTTTCATAGATTATATTCTAGAGTTGGTAAAAAAAATGAGGTTTGGCGTTGTAGTTATTGTTCAGAAAAGACATATCAAGTTGTATCTGGTAAAGAGTCTTATCCTGATAAGCTAAAGAGAATGCAAAAAAACAAACATGACAAATTTTTTGATTTTTTTATCATTGACGAAGTTCATGAATTTGCAAACAGAGATTCATTGCAATCAAGATATTATAAAACAATTGTAAATGTCTCATACAAATCAATTGTAATGACTGGGACTTTGAGTAATGGGTTCGCCTCTTCTATTTTTTATATTTTATACCCTTTATTTTCTGAACATTTTAGAGAATATGGTGGATTTACATATGAAAAAGTCTCTTCTTTTGTTAACTTATTTGGAAGCATTAAAGAGTCAAGTGAGGCGAAAGTTTATGAAAATAAAGGTTCAAAAGGTAGACCTAAAGTTTCAATACAGGAATTACCTCAAATATCAGATAGAATTATCTCTTTTCTTGCACCTTATACTGTTTGGTTTGATATTTCAGATTTAAATGTAGATATGCCAAATTTTAAAGAGATTCAAAAAATAGTTCCTTTAGATTTGGGAATACAAGAAAGATTTGAAGCTTGGAAGAGAAAAATTATGGAGGTAAAATCTACAGGCGATATGGAGGTTATAGATTATAACCTTTTTAGATTTAGCTCTTCTATCTCATACAGAATAAACAATCCTACAAAATTATATACTCATGAAATTTTGGCTAGGGTTGAAATTGATAGAGAGCTGGAGCTTTCTGGTGATAATGAAGATAATTTTATTCCTTTGTATGAAGAGAAGAAGATATATGTCGAATTTGAGCCTTTAAGTGAAAGTTTTCTCTCAAATAAAGAAAGAGAACTTATAGAGGTCTGTAAGCAGGAGCTCTCTGAAGGAAGAAGAATTCTTGTTTATGGTGTTTACAATAACTCAACTAATCTATATGATAGACTTCATAAAGTTCTAGAAATGGAGGGTATTGAGTCAGAGATAACGCCGGATAAGCTAAAATCAGAAAATATTGAAGAGTGGTTAAGATCTAGTTCAAGAGCAAACATTGTTTTTGTTCCTCAAAAACGTGTTGCAACAGGCCTTGATTTAGTTGAATACCATACAATCATATTTTATGAGATAGACAAAGAGCTTAAAACTGTTTCTCAGGCGAAAGTTAGACCTTGGAGACCTGTAGGGCAAACAAAAGAGGTTCGAGTCTATTATCTAGCTTTTGAAGGTCTTCAGGCTAATTTATTACAACGAATGGCTCAAAAAATGCGTGCTGCTGCTGTTGTTGACGGTGAAGTAATCAATAATAATACTATCGCTGCTATCTATGATTATAACCCTGAATTAACCGCTGCAATTCGCAATATTTCACAAAGAATCAACAATATGGAAACAAATGTTTTAAAAAGAAAACATTCTGAATTAGAGCAATACTATATTGATTGTGTCAATGACTGTAAAAAGAAATTGAGTGAAATAAAAAACAATATTATTACTTCAGAAGAAGTTGCAGAAGTTGCAGAAGTTGCAGAAGTTGCAGAAGTTGCAGAAGAAGTTGTAGAAGAAGTTGTAGAAGAAGTTG
>Ga0256828_1000326_pt1 | contig 32920 bp, 41 predicted proteins | sample CV88metaG_FD_185993 | JGI IMG/M metagenome (GOLD analysis project Ga0256828, IMG submission 185993) | Hydrothermal vent microbial communities from East Pacific Rise, Pacific Ocean - CV88 | ecosystem: Environmental > Aquatic > Marine > Hydrothermal vents | place: Pacific Ocean: East Pacific Rise...
GCTTATGAGATTGTTTGATTTCAAAAATCCAACAAAATCAATTGTATTTTGTAAAATGAAAAGAGATGTTGATAGACTTTCAACTTACTTAATCTCTCAAGGGTATAGTGCAAAAGGGCTACATGGAGATATGGAACAAAGACAAAGAGAAGAAGTAATCAAAGCTTTTAAAGCATCTCAAGTTGAAGTTCTTATAGCAACAGATGTTGCTGCAAGAGGACTTGATGTAAGTGATGTAACTCATGTATTTAATTATCAACTTCCATTTGATTCTGAGCCTTATGTGCATAGAATTGGACGAACAGGAAGAGCTGGTAAAACAGGTGTTGCTGTATCTATTGTAACTCCAAGTGAATTTAGAAGTCTTAAAAAAATCCAAGAAAATGTTGGTACTAAAATGGAAGCAAAAGTTATCCCAACTATTGCAGATGTAAAAGACAAAAATCAAAATGGATTAATCCAAAAAATCAAAGATGCAAAAATCAATGATAGAATTGTAGATATGATTGATCAGCTAAAAGAGGAATTTGCATTATCTACTATAGCTTATAAACTTGCTACAATTTTAGATGAGCAAGGTAAAATCAAAGGTAAAAATAAAATAGGAAAATCACAAAAAGATATTGAATTTTTACTAGATAGAATGAAAAATGACCGTGGTGGAAATGGAAGAAGCCGAAGAGGTCGTGGAAGAAACGATAGAAACAGAGGTGGAAACCGAAGTAGAAGTGATAGAAATAGAAATTCAAGTGGTTCAAGAAGAAGACGAAGCTAATTTCTAACTATGTATGATATTGCAATAATAGGTGCAGGTGCAAGTGGCTTGATGGCTGCATCTATTTTGCAAGATAAAAATATTGCCCTGATTGATTCAAATGCAACCATAGGGCAAAAACTTAAAATAAGTGGTGGTGGAAAATGCAACATCACAAATAAATACCTAGATGAAACTCACTATTTAGGCGATAACAAATTTATATCAAAAGTTTTAACAAATTTTTCAAATAAAGATTTATTAAAATTTTTACATAATCATAAAATCTACCCAAAACTAAATGAAAAAATTGTAAAAGGGACATATTTTTGCAATAGTTCCAATGATATTTTAAATCTTTTTAAAAAACTAACCAAACATTGTAAATACTACTTAAATACAAAAGTTACCAAAGTTGATTATGATGATTGTTTTATTATCTTTTCAAATAAACAAACAATCAAAGCCAAAAAACTTATAGTTGCTTCTGGGGGATTATCTTATGCCAATATTGGTGGTTCTGATATTGGGCTTAGTATCGCTAAACAATTTGGGCATAATATTATCAAACCAAATCCAGCACTTGTAGGATTTACTGTTCAAAAAGATCAGTTTTGGTTCAAAGAACTAAGTGGGCTTTCACTTGAAGTGCAAATTAAAATAAATGATAAAATCATCAATGGAAATATGTTATTTACCCATAAAGGGTGTAGTGGTCCTGCTATTTTAACCGCTTCGTTGTATTGGACAAAAGGGTTAATCTCTATAGATTTTTTACCAAATAAAAACAGCTATTTACCAAAAAGATTTAAAAAAGCTATCAAAGAGCTTGATATTGATATACATAATTATACTTTTGCACCTGCTGGAAATTTTGGTTATACAAAAGCTGAAGTTACCAAAGGTGGTGTTGATACATCTGAACTTGATAATTTTTTACAAAGTATTTTTCAAAAAGATTTGTATTTTATAGGGGAAGTTTTAGATGTTACGGGGGAACTTGGTGGGTATAATCTACAATGGGCTTTTAGTAGTGCAAAAGTATTAGAAAATTTGTAAATATTTTATTTGAAATATATAAAAATGATTGTTTGATTGTATAGATAAAAGTGGCGCGGTGAACGAGACTCGAACTCGCGACCTCCTGCGTGACAGGCAGGCATTCTAACCAACTAAACTACCACCGCTTAACTTTTAAAAAAATGGTGATCCCTAGGGGATTCGAACCCCTATGGCAAGGATGAAAACCTTGAATCCTAACCATTAGATGAAGGGACCACACAAAATATGGTGGTCGCTATAGGACTTGAACCTATGACATCTACCTTGTAAGGGTAGCGCTCTACCAACTGAGCTAAGCGACCAAGTTTTAACAAAAAAAATGGTGACCCGTGTTGGATTCGAACCAACGGCCACCTCCTTAAAAGGGAGATGCTCTACCAGCTGAGCTAACAGGTCATTATAAATAAAAGTGGCGCGGTGAACGAGACTCGAACTCGCGACCTCCTGCGTGACAGGCAGGCATTCTAACCAACTAAACTACCACCGCTTAACTTTTAAAAAAATGGTGATCCCTAGGGGATTCGAACCCCTATGGCAAGGATGAAAACCTTGAATCCTAACCATTAGATGAAGGGACCACACAAAATATGGTGGTCGCTATAGGACTTGAACCTATGACATCTACCTTGTAAGGGTAGCGCTCTACCAACTGAGCTAAGCGACCAAGTTTTAACAAAAAAAATGGTGACCCGTGTTGGATTCGAACCAACGGCCACCTCCTTAAAAGGGAGATGCTCTACCAGCTGAGCTAACAGGTCATTATAAACCATTTACAAAAATTTTGTTAAAATGGAGTGGAATTATATATAAATATATATTTTTTGTCAAGCTTTTTTATTACAAATTTTGTAATTTATCAAAAAGTACCTCAAAAGCTTTGTTTGTAGCTTCTTCTTGAATAAATTTTCTATCCCCTTTAAAATAATATTTTTTTATATTTTCAAAATAACCCAAATATGATACACCAACAACAACAGTACCTACAGGTTTATCAGCTGTACCACCTGTTGGACCTGCAACTCCACTAATTGCAATAGCTATATTGGCATCAAATTTTTTTAATACACCATCTAACATCTCTTTGACAACTTCAACACTTACTACACCATTATCTATCATAGTTTGTTTTTTTACATCTAATTCTTGTTCTTTTATCTCATTGCAGTAGGTTACAATAGAACCTTTAAAAATAGATGATGAACCTGATATTTCTGTAATTTTTGATGCAACAAGACCACCGGTACAACTTTCTGCACAAGTGATTGTTAAATTTTTTTCTTTTAATATCGTTTGAAGTTGTTCCATTTTATTAAAACTATACATATCATTCCTATTTTTTAAACGATATTTTACCAAATATTTGTTAAAATCGCGAATATTTATAGAATAAAAGGATATTTACAACAATGGTTGATTATAAAGATACACTACTATTACCTAAAACAGCTTTCCCTATGCGTGGGAATTTACCACAAAACGAACCAAAAAAATATGAATCTTGGGATAATAACAAGATTTATGAAAGAATGAAAAAAAACAGAGAGGGGAAACCTACTTTTACATTACATGATGGACCACCATATGCAAATGGAAATATCCATATTGGTCATGCTTTGAACAAAATTTTAAAAGATATTATTGTTAAATACCATTATTTTGATGGTAAAGCTGTACGATATGTTCCAGGTTGGGATTGTCATGGATTACCAATTGAACAAAAAGTTGAAGAAAAAATTGGACCACAAAAGAAAAAAGAGTTACCAAAATCAAAATTAAGACAACTTTGTAGAGATCATGCTACAAAATTTATAGATATTCAAAGAAAAGAGTTTAAAACATTAGGAATATTAGCTGATTGGGAAAATCCATATTTAACAATGGATTTTAAATTTGAAGCAAATATATATAGAGAACTTATTGCTATAGCCAAACAAGGTTTATTAATCCAAAGAAGTAAACCTATACATTGGTCATGGGCTGCTCAAACTGCATTAGCTGAAGCTGAGATAGAATACAAAGATAAGGTATCACCTTCTATATATGTTGCATTTAAGCTTGAAAATAAAGATGAAAGTGTAATTATCTGGACAACAACACCATGGACTCTTCCTGCAAACAGTGGTATTGCATTAAATGGAGATGAAACATATGTAAAAACAAGTGATGGGTATATTGTAGCTAAAAAGCTTTATAATTTTTGTATAGAAAACGAAATTGTAAAAGGGGAGATGTTAGAAGATATTGATCCACAAACTTTAGAAAATAGTTATGCAATAAATCCTCTAAATGGTAGAAAATCAAAAATTATTTTAGGTGATCATGTTGTTATGGATAGTGGTACAGGTGCAGTTCATACAGCTCCTGGTCATGGAGAAGATGATTATAAAGTTGGTTTAAAATATGGTTTAGATGTATTAATGCCTGTTGATAATGAAGGTAAATATGATAATACAATAGTAAGAGAAAATTTATTACCAGATCCTCAACAATATGTAGGGTTACATGTATTTAAAGCAAATGATGTTGTTTTGGAACTTTTAGGTGATGCTTTGATAAAAAAAGTTGATATAACACACTCTTATCCACATTGTTGGAGAACACACAAGCCTGTAATTTTTAGAGCTACAAAACAATGGTTTATTGCTATGGATAAAAATTATGGGAAAGATGATGATACACTTAGAAATAAAGCACTTAAAGCTTTAGATGGTGTTACATTTTATCCAGAACATGGTAAAAACAGATTAACTTCTATGGTTGAAGGTCGTCCAGATTGGTGTATCTCAAGACAAAGAGATTGGGGAGTTCCTATCGCATTTTTTAGAAATAAATTAACTGATGAAATAGTTTATGATGAAAAAGTTTTAAATTATATCGCTATGATATTTGAAACTCATGGTGCTGATGCATGGTATGATATGTCTATTGAAGAACTTTTATATCCTGGAAGTGGATTAAATCCAGATGATTTAGAAAAAACTATGGATATACTTGATGTTTGGTTTGATAGTGGTTCAACACAAAACGCAGTTTTAAGAAGTAGAAATTATGATGCAGGAACATTCCCTGCTGATATGTATCTTGAAGGTAGTGATCAACATAGAGGTTGGTTCCAAAGTTCCCTTTTAGCTACAATGGCTTCTAGTGAAATTGCACCTTATAAATCTATTTTAACACATGGTTTTACTGTAGATAGCAAAGGTGAAAAAATGTCTAAATCAAAAGGTAATGTTGTAGCACCAGAAAAAGTATTAAAACAATACGGTAGTGAAATCCTTAGACTTTGGGTTGCTATGAGTGATTATCAAAGTGATCTTAAAATAAGTGATGAGATTCTAAAACAAATGGGAGAACAATATAGAAAAATCAGAAATACTATAAGATTTTTATTTGCAAATATATCTGATCTTGATAAAATAGCATCTGTAGATAGTTTTGGAGATATAGATAAATGGATAATTGCAAAAGCAAAAAATGTTTTTCAATCTATTGATGATGATTTTGCAACTTATGATTATAGCAGAGGATTAAATAAATTAAATAATTTCTTAGTAGCTGATTTAAGTAATATTTATCTTGATGTATGTAAAGATAAATTATATTGTGATAATAAAGATGGTGTTCAAAGAAGAGCATCACAAAGTGCTATGGCTATGATAGCAAAAGCTCTTATTGGAACACTTGCACCAATTTTAACATATACTATGGATGAGCTTATATCTTATGCACCAGATTTTATCAAAGATGATGCTCAAGATATATTTGATTTTGAAAAATTTGTATTTCCTGATGTAATTACTGAAATTGATATAGATGTTTTACTTGAAGCAAAAGAAAAATTTAATGAAAATATTGAAGAATTAAAAAAAGACAAAACAATTAAATCAACTTTAGAATTAGTAATATATACAGATAACAAAGAGGTGTTAAAGTTAGATAAAACTGAAGCTGAAGATTGGTTTATTGTATCAAAAGTGATTACACATCAAGAAGATAATATTATCACATCATTTGAAATTGATGGATCTGTTTTTGAAGTTTATGCAGGATCAAAAGCGAAATGTCCAAGATGTTGGAAATATAGATCTAAAGATGAAGAATCTTTATGTCATAGATGTAATAGTGTAGTAAATAACTAATGAATGAGCCTGTTACATTAAATTTTATATTTCAAACTATAGGGGTAATTTTAGGATTAACTGCTATTGGTATAGTATTAGTAAAAATAAAAGCAAATAAAATAAAAAAGGATAAAATATGAGTATTCCATTTACAGATGAAGAATTACAAGCACCGGTATCAAGTTTGATAGAAACTAAAATAGCACCAATGATGGCACAAGATGGTGGAGCAATCCAATTACTAAAAATTAAAGATGGTCAAGTATTTGTACAACTTCAAGGTGCGTGTAACGGATGTGCAGCAAGTGGTAGTACACTTAAATATATAGTTGAAAAAAACTTAAAAGAGTTTATACACCCTGAAATTGCTGTAATTAATGTATTACCTGGTATGGAGGATGAATTACTTAATGATTGATATTGAACAATTGATTCAACAAGCAAATTATTTATTTGAAAATCAACAGTATGATAAAGCTATATTTTTATATGCTCAAGCATCATCATTGGATCCAGAAAACAAAGAATACAAGCTTTATCCTTTGTTTTGTGATATAGCAAGTGAAGATGAACAAAAAGGGCAAAGTTTGTATGAGTATTTTGTTATAGAAAAAGAGATTAATTTAGACCATGCAATTAAATATGTAAAAGATGCTATAGGTGCTTATGATGGAAATAATGACCTTATGATGAAATTGATTCAAGATATATCAACTCAAACAGTAGAATCTCTTGATGCAATTGATTATAATGATTTTTTAGAATTAGTTCAACAAAGGGGCTCTTTTAGAATTGCTTATGAGGATATAATGTTTAGTACAAAAGTTGCACTAAAATCCAAAGAAGATTTAATTAATTTCATTGATCAATTAATAGAGCATAATTTTAGTACAGTAGCATATTCATATCTTGATGGATTTAATGCTGTTTTTACATACGATAAAGAGTTTAATGCTTTATATGAAAAGTTAGAGAGTAAAAAAATTGAAAATAACCCAAAATAATATATCATTTACAGATAATACGACTCAATGTGATAAAGATACAATTTTAGTATCATCAAAACAAAATGAAAAATTTGTACATAATATTGATACACAATGTGTAAAACAAATTATAGAAGATAAACAATTAATAGATTTCTTTGATTTTTCTAATATAAAAATAGTAGGTATTACAGGTACAAATGGTAAAACAACAACTGCTGCTGCTATATATTCATTTTTATTGGATCTAGGAGAAAAAGTTGCATTTCAAGGTACAAGAGGATTGTATATCAACGAAAATAAAATCAAAGAATATAGTTTGACTACACCTGTTCAATTAGAAATATTTGAAAATATTAATTTGGCATTGCAAGATGGTTGTAATTATTTTATTATGGAAGTAAGTTCACATGCATTGGTTCAAAATCGTATTTGTGGATTGGACTTTGCTTTAAAAGTACATACAAATATTACAAGAGATCATCTTGATTACCATAAAACTTTAGAACAATATATAAAAGTAAAAAATTCATTTTTTAAAGATGATGCACCAAAATTAATCAATAGAGATGATAAAAATATTAAATACAAATTTAAAAATATATATTCTTATGGTCTTGATAATAATGCAACATATAAAGTACAAGCATTCACTTTCAAACATGGTACAACTGTAGCTTTGCAATATTTTGGGGAGTTATACCATTTTAGCAGTGATTTACGAGGAACATTCAATGTTTATAACTTAGCTGCTGCTGTAGGGGCAACACATCTTTTGACAAATAAACCACTTCAAGATATATGTGATGTAGTTGAAAATTTTGCTGGGGTAAGTGGTCGTATGCAAATTGTATGTGAAAATCCGCTTGTAGTGGTTGATTTTGCCCATACACCTGATGGTATGAAAAGTGTTTTTGAAAGTTATAAAGATAAAGATATTATTGTAGTATTTGGTGCAGGTGGGAATAGAGATAAAGAAAAAAGATTTTTTATGGGTAAAAGTGCAAATGAATATGCAAAATATATTTATGTTACAAGTGATAATCCTAGATTTGAAGATCCTCAACTTATATGTGATGATATAGTATGTGGGATAGACCAAAAAGATAAACTTACTGTAGAATTAAATAGAAAAGAAGCTATTTATTTAGCAATAAACAAAGCAAAAGAATATGCACAACCTGTTGTATTGATTTTAGGTAAAGGTGATGAAACTTCACAAATCATATATGATAAAAAGTTTCCTCTAAATGATAAAGAAATTGTAGATAATATTTGTACTAATTAATTTTTATATAGTTTTAAGTAATCTGCGATAAAATTCAAAAAAATATAAAGGATAAATAATGGAAATGCCAACATTACCACAACCAACATATTATATATTTAAGTGTGAACAAAGTTCACCTCCTGGGATGCCAAAACCATCTTGTGTAAATGCAAATACAAGAAATTTATTTAATCATCTTGGTCAAAGTTTGATGCAAAAAGGTTTAATGGGTCCTGTACAACTTATAAGAACATCATGTCTTGGAAGATGTCAGCAAGGTCCTGTTATGCTTGTAGTTGGGCAAAATGAAAGATTTATGTATGTAGAGTTAACTGAAGAAAAAATTGACAGAATTTTAGATGAACATATTAGAGGTGGAAGACCTGTAGAAGAATATCTTATTCCTGAACAATTTTGGGGTGAACCGCTACCTTTATAAAGGATAATTATGAATATAGAGATGTTATATAGCAAAATCCACAGAGCAACAGTAAGTGATGCAAATCTTAATTATATAGGTTCTATCACTATAGATGAAGATTTATTGGATGCTGCTAAATTACGGGTTGGACAAAAAGTTGAAATTGTTAATATAAATAATGGTGAAAGATTTTCAACATATACTATAAAAGGGGAACGAGGTTCAAAAGATATTTGTCTAAATGGTGCAGCTGCACGAAAAGTTGAAATTGGTGATAAAATTATTATTATCGCTTACGGTTCTTATAATGAAGAAGAATTAAAGAATTATACACCTGTAGTAGTACATGTAGATGAACAAAATAATATTACAGAAATCACAAACCAATTAATAGGGAGCGATAAATAATGTTTGAAGGTATCGATCTTAGTAAAATAAATCTTGGGGATATGATGAGTCAAGTCCAAGATATGGCACAAAAAGTAAAAGAGGATGGAGCAAATCAAATTTTTACATCTAAAACAGGTGGAGGTATGATTGAACTATCTATTAATGGTAACAGTGAAGTTATAGATTTACAAATTGATGATAGTTTGCTTGAAGATAAAGATTCTTTACAAATATTATTAATATCTGCTATGAATGATGTAATAAAACAAGCAGATGATAGCAAAAAAGCTATGGCAATGAATATGATGGGTGGTGTGAACCCGTTTAAAAATTAGGATATAAAATGCAAAATGACAGTTTATTGGAACGATTTGAATCTTATTTAAATAATAATCTTCCAAAATCAAACTCATTTCATCCAATATTTGAAGATGCTCTACAAGATATGTTAAGTGCTGGTGGAAAAAGATTTCGACCTATGTTGCTTTTAACTATTGTTGATGCAACATATCCTTTATTGTTAAATAATGCTATGGATGTTGCACTTGGAGTAGAATTATTACATACATATTCATTGATTCATGATGACTTACCTGCTATGGATAATGCAAGTTTAAGAAGAGGACATCCAACACTTCATACAACTTATGATGAGGTAACAGCAATTCTTGTAGGTGATGCACTAAATACTCACGCATTTAATTTAATATCAAATGCTCCGTTAAGCAATGATACAAAAATTGAGTTAATTAAAACACTGAGTAGTGATGGTGGAATTGATGGGATGATTATAGGTCAGGCTATAGATTGTTATTTTGAAAATCAACCTATTAGTTTAGAAAAATTGGAATTTTTACATATACATAAAACAGCAAAATTAATCGCTGCATCACTTAAAATGGGAGCTATTATTTCTAATCTTGATTTGCAAATACAACAACAATTATATAATTTTGGGATAGATTTAGGGTTGTTATTTCAAATTCAAGATGATATTATTGATGAAACTATGAGTGAAGAAGAAGCTGGTAAAACAACATCAAATGATAATGCAAAAAATTCTTTTGTAAATCTTTTAGGTTTACAAGGTGCTATTGAAAGTGCTGATAAATTAGCATTAAAATGTAATGAACAATTAGATATGTTTGAAGTAAATATAAAAAATAATCTAAAAGATATTCTCACAAAATACTTTACAAGACATAAAATAAAATAGGGATATATAAAATATGAATTATGCGACTTTATTAAATCAACATCAATTAAAAGCAACTCCTCAAAGATTAGAAATTGTAAAATTATTAAATCAATATGGTCATATCTCTATAGATAATTTATATAATATGATGCAAAATAGATTTCCTTCGTTGTCTTTGGCTACAATATATAAAAATATTCATAAAATGTGTGATACATTTTTTGTAAGTGAAGTTAAAATCCCAAATAATAAAAGTGTGTATGAACTTACTAAGTCTGAACATGCACATATCGTATGTACACAATGTCATAATATAATAGATATAAATTTGGATATATCTTCTATTGTAACACAAGCTACTACTAATACACATTATAGTATAGATAGTAGCTCAGTTGTACTAAATGGATTATGCCCTAAATGTCAAAATAAGTAAGTCTAATCTAAAAAATCTTTCATTTTTTTGTAAATAGTAAAAGAGATCCATACTAATATAATCTCAAATATATAAATAGATATTTTGATACCCATACTTGGGTTATTAAGATAAATATAAGAACTAAATAAAAAAATAATAATTAGTGGTATAATAATAAACATAAATAGATTATATCATAAAAATCAATTACTCTTTATAATTCGCTTTATCTTTTAGGAGGATTTAGCTTATATTTAGTTATTCTTAATATAATAAAGAGTAATATCTTTTTTTAATTGCTACCTTGAGGTAGTATTTAAAATTTTATCATTTTAATATTTAATTTAAAATTAATTTAAAGGAAAAATATGTTAAAAAATTATTTTTTTATATCAATATTATTTATATTTGTTTATGGTTCTTCATATAGTGATGGTTTATCTTTGTATAAGCAACACAAATATTCAGAAGCATTAAAACAATTTGAAAATGCAGCTAAAGACAATGACAATCAAGCAATGTATGCAATAGGTATTATGTATATCAATGCAGACGGTGTACAAAAAAATCCACAAAAAGCATTTGATTGGTTTAAAAAAGCAGCAAAATTAGGTAATATTTATGCATTTAATCAACTTGGTAATATTTATGCATCAGGTCAAATTGTTCCAAAAGATTATAAAAAAGCATTATATTGGTTTGAAAAAGCAGCAAAATTAGGTAATAGTAATGCAGCATACAATTTAGGGTATTTTTATACAGGTGGCTTAGGGGTAGATGCAGATTTGAAAAAAGCTTTATCTTGGTATGAAGCATCAGCAAAAGCTGGTAATATAAATGCTCAAATTAATCTTGGATTTATGTATATTGCAGGTCATGGTACAAAAGTTAATTATAAAAAAGCAGCATATTGGATAAATAAAGCTAAAAATACAGGTAATCAAAAAGCTAATCTTATATGGAATGAATTTCATTTAGAAGATTATATGGATAAAAAATGAAAGATATAGTTTTATCATTGGCACTTAGTTTGCCACTTTTGATACTTATGATATATCCATCTATGAAAATCGCAGATTGGTTAAGTAAACATTATAATATATCTGCAAAACTTGATGATAAATTAACAATTATTATTACTATTGTATTATCTGTAATAGTAGGGTCAGTTTTACATTTTGCATAGTTTAAACTTTTTAAGTTTAAACTATATCACATCCTTGGTTACCTTGAATGATTTTACCTATAACATAAGCGTCTGGTATAGTAGCTAATATATTATCTACATTAGATTGATTTGCAACAAAAATCATCCCTACACCCATATTAAATGCTCTAAACATTTCAGAATCTTCTACATATTTACCCATCTCTTGGAAAATAGGTAAAACTTTGATTTTGTCTTTTTGTACAACTGCTCTTAAGTTGTCAGGTAAAACTCTTGGTAAATTTTCAACAATTCCACCACCTGTAATATGTGCTAAAGCATTGATTTTATCTTTACAAGCTTTGAACTCTTTTACATAAATTCTTGTTGGTTCAAGAAGTGTATCAATTAGTGTTCTTCCATGAAAATCGTCATCAAAACCAATTCCTAATTTTTCAATAAGTAATTTTCTTACCAAAGAAAAACCATTTGAGTGGATACCACTACTTGGTATAGCAATTAGTATATCATCTTTTTCTACTCTTGAAACTCTATCCATTTCAGATTTTTCTGCAATACCTACACAAAAACCTGCAAGATCAAAATCTCCATCACTATACATACCAGGCATTTCAGCTGTTTCTCCACCTATTAATGCACATTCAGATAAAATACATCCTTGAGCGATACCTTTTACTACAGCACTAGCTTCATCAACTTCAAGTTTAGCAGTTGCATAATAATCTAAGAAAAATAAAGGTTCTCCAAAATTACAAATAAGGTCATTAGAACACATAGCAACTAAATCAATACCAACAGTATCAAATTTTTTAGCATCTATTGCAAGTTTTAATTTTGTTCCAACACCATCTGTCCCTGCTAAAATAACAGGTTCTTTATAACCACTTGGTAGTTCAAAAGCTCCTGCAAAAGATCCAATTCCACCTAAAACACCAGGTATTTTTGTAGATTTTACATAAGGTTTAATATTTTGAACAAAACTGTTTCCTGCATCTATATCAACACCGGCATCTTTATATGAAATTGTACTCATAGCTATCTCCTAAATTATATTGTACATTTTTTTGTGATCATACACAATGGACAAAATCCTGTTATCCCTGCTATTAAAGGTATTATACCCAAAGCAAACCAAAAATTATAAAATTGTTCTTCATCTAATCCTATAAAAAATCCAGCGATAATTAGAACCAAACCTAATACTATTCTGAATTTACCACAAAATATTTTAATTTTATCAAATGTATTCATTATATATTTCCCCTTTGATTAATAAGTTCGCGATTGTACCTAAGATTTACTTAATATACAATTTAAAATATATTTTATTATCTTACTAACAAAAATTTAATGATATTTTAGATAAAATCACAAAAAAATTATTATGGAGTTCATATTTATGACATTTACAACAAATAAAATTGATGAAGCAAACGCTACAATCACAGGGACAATTACAAAAGATGTAATTGATGCAAACTTAGAGAAAATTGCTAAACAAACAGCAAAAACTATGGATATACAAGGTTTTAGAAAAGGTAAAGTACCTGTTGCTATTGTTAAGCAAAGATATGCAGATAAATTAACACAAGATGCTGAATCTGAAGCATTAAGATCTATGGTTGATGATGGATTAAAAGAGTTAGAAGTTCAAAACAGTGATTTAGTTGGAGAACCAGCTGTAACAAAATTTGACAAACAAGATAATGGAAATATTGAAGTTGAGATACAATTAAGTTATAAACCAACTATAGAATTAGGTGACTATAAATCTTTAGTTCCTGAAATGACATTGCCTGTTGTTGAGGATAAAGAGATTGATGAACAATTAAACCAAATGGCATCGCAAGGTGTTCAACCAACTAAAATTAAAAGAAAAAGAATGGCAAAATCAGGAGATATTGCATTGATAGATTTTGAAGGTTTTAAAGATGGTGTTGCGTTTGATGGTGGAAAAGCAGAAAAATATGCACTAGAAATTGGTTCTAATTCATTTATTCCAGGATTTGAAGATCAAATTATTGGTATGAAATATGATGAAGAAAAAGAGATTACAGTTACATTCCCAGAAGATTATCAATCAAAAGATTTAGCGGGAGCTGAAGTTGTATTTAAAGTAAAATTACATGAACTACAAGAAAAAGTTCCAGCAGAATTAGATGATGAATTTGCTAAAAAAATGTTACCTCAAGAGGAAAATGCAACAATTGATATGTTAAAAGAAAAATTAAAAGAACAACTTTTAAATCAAAAGAAAACACAATATTTTACAGAAGAGATCAAACCAGCTTATACTGAAATTCTTGTGGAAAAAATTGATTTTGCTGTACCAACTTCTATTGTTGATCAAGAAATCAATCAAGCTATTAACGCAAAAGTAAGAGAGATGAGTGAAGATGAAATAAAAGCTTTACAAGAAAATCCTGAAGAGATTAAAAAACTTCAAGAAGAGGTAAAACCAGAAGCGATCAAAAGTGTAAAAGCTACATTTATCATTGATGCTTTAGCAAAAGAAAACAATATTGATGTAAGTGATCAAGAAGTTTCTCAAACTATTTATTATGAAGCTATGATGAGTGGACAAGATGGAACTGCTATGTTAAAACAATATGAAGAAGCTGGTTATTTACCAATTATTAAAATGTCTATGATAGAATCAAAAGTTATGATTAAAATTTTAGATGAAGTATTAGCTTCACAAAGTGGAAACTAGTCAATGTCATATATACCTGTAGTAGTTGAACAAACAAATAGAGGCGAAAGAAGTTATGATATATATTCACGACTTTTAAAAGATAGAATTATTATGTTAAGTGGAGAGGTAAACGATCAAGTTGCCTCTACAGTTGTAGCTCAACTTTTATTTTTGGAAGCTGAAGATCCTGAAAAAGATATTTATCTTTATATCAACTCTCCAGGTGGTGTTGTAACATCTGGAATGAGTATGTTTGATACTATGAATTATATTAAACCTGATATTTGTACTATATGTATAGGACAAGCAGCTTCTATGGGGGCATTTTTATTAAGTGCTGGTACAAAAGGTAAAAGATTTGCTTTACCAAATGCAAGAATTATGATACATCAACCAAGTGGTGGTGCTCAAGGACAATCAACAGATATTCAAATTCAAGCAAAAGAGATTCAAAGATTAAAAGATAGTTTAAACCAACTATTAGCTGCTCATACAGGTAAAGATGTAAAACAAATTGAGATTGATACAGAAAGAGATAATTTTATGAGTGCAACTGAAGCTTGTGAATATGGTTTAATAGATAAAGTAATAGAACATCACGAATAGTAAATAAAATTATGATAAGAGAAATATTAGTATATCCAAATCCAATTTTAAGAAAGCCATCAACAGATATTACAAAATTTGACAAAGATCTTCATACACTTTTAGACGATATGAATGAAACTATGTTAAAATTTGGTGGAGTAGGGTTAGCAGCAGTTCAAATTGGGGTATTATCAAATGTATTGATTATAAATATTCCTGTTGATGATCCTGATAATCCAGATAATAGTGATGGAATTCAATTGCAAGAAAATTTAATTGAAGCTATAAATCCAACATTAATATATAAAGATGGTGAACAAGTATTTAATGAGGGATGTTTAAGTATCCCAGGTGTTCATGAAGAAGTGAAAAGAGCACAAAATGTTACAGTGAGTTATTTTGACAGATATGGAGAAAAACATACAGTCCAAGCTGAAGGTTTTATGGCTGTTGCATGGCAACATGAAATGGAGCATTTAAGTGGTCATGTATTTATAGAAAATCTTTCATTCTTAAAACGAAAAAAATTTGAAAAAGAGTGGAAAAAAAGAGCTAAAAATAAAAAAAAATAGATAATTTTTCATATTCATATAATATTTAAAGTAGTTTTTATAATTGCTATGATAAAGTTACTATTGATTAAATTTAAGGAGAAATATAATGGCAGTAAAGATTACAGATATATGTATTAGTTGTGATGCTTGTTTAGATGAGTGTCCTACAGAGTCTATCGTTGATAACGATGAAAACCCAACAGGTGAGGATATTTATTATGTAAATGCTGATACATGTAGTGAGTGTATTGGTGACAATGATACACCTGCATGTGCTGAAGCTTGTCCAACTGAAGGTTGTATTGTTTGGGATAATCCTAAAACAGAAGGTGCAGTTGACGGTCAACCTGTAGTAGAAGATTAATATTTTTATTACAAAATTCAAAAGGTAAGTGATTTTTCACTTGCCTTTTTTTATTTCAGGTAAAATTTTAAATATTTTTGATATAATCGCAAAAATTTTAAAATGGAGAATATAATGGAACAAACATTATCTATAATCAAACCTGATGCAGTAGCTAAAAATGTGGTTGGTCAAATCTTAAGTAGATTTGAAGAAGCTGGATTAAGAATTGCTGCAACAAAAAAAATTCAATTAAGCGAAGCTGATGCAAAAGCTTTTTATGAAGTACACAAAGAAAGACCTTTTTATGGTGACTTAGTAGAATTTATGACATCTGGTCCTGTAGTTGTTACTGTACTTGAAGGTGAAGATGCAATGGCAAAAAACAGAGAGCTTATGGGTGCAACAAATCCACAAGAAGCTGCTCCTGGAACAATCAGAGCTGATTTTGCTGATTCTATTGATGCTAATGCTGTTCATGGTAGTGATAGCTTAGAAAATGCAAAAAATGAGATTAATTTCTTTTTTGCTCAAAGAGAAATTTGTTAGTATAATATATGAAAATTGAATTCAGAAAAGTACCAAATAATGAAAAAGATTTTGAAATAGATCTTAATTCAGTAAAATTTTTAGGTACTTTTAGTAAAATATCAAACAAATTAGTTATAATCAACTCAAGAATTGTTGGAAAACATACAGTATTGTGTTGTAAATGTGGTAATGAGATTGAAATTTTACTTGATGAAGCACAAGTTTTTAAAGTAAGTGATGGTATATTCTCATCTGATGAAGAAGAAAATGGTGAGATTATTATAGAATGTGATAATCATATTATAGATTTTGAAGATATTTTAAATAGTGAATTAGAATCTATAAATAGTGATTATCATATTTGTAGTATCTGTAATACAAATGATAATTTTGTAGATATAGAGATATAGAATTAAATAAAAGGAATATAAAATGGCAGTACCTAAGAGAAGAGTGAGTCATGCAAGAAGTGCAAAAAGAAGAACACACTATAAAATAACATTAAAAAGACCTGTGAAAGATACAGATGGAACATGGAAAATGCCTCATAATGTTAACCCAAATACAGGTGAATACAAAGCGTAATGTTAAAAATCGCTATTGATGCAATGGGTGGGGACAATGGACCTGCTCCGATTATTGATGGGTTACTATTGGCCCTTAAAAAAAATAGAAACTTTGAAGCTATAGCTGTCGGTAACAAAGAACAACTTATAGCTTTAATCCCTCAAAAATATGATAACAGAATTACAATTTATGATTGTGATGATGTTATTAGTATGTCAGATTCTGCTACAGATGCATTAAAAAGAAAAACAAGTTCTGCATATATTGCTATAGATTTAGTAAAAACAGGTCAAGCTGATGCTTACGTTAGTGCGGGACATAGTGGTGCTAGTATGTCATTGGCAACACTTAGAATAGGAAGAATCAAAGGTGTAAGTCGCCCAGCTATTGCGACACTTATGCCAACTGTTGATAAAAATACACTTGTATTGGATGTTGGAGCAAATGTTGATTGTGATGCTAAAAATTTACAAGAATTTGCTATTATGGGTCAAGTGTATGCTGAAGATGTATTAGGTATAGATCAACCATTAACAGGACTTTTAAGCAATGGAGAAGAAGAAAGCAAAGGTAATGAAGTTACAAAAGAAACTTTTAAATTGTTGGAATCTTTACCAAATTTTGTAGGTAATGTTGAAGGGAATGATATATTCAATGGCTCAACTGATGTAGTTGTTTGTGATGGTTTTATTGGTAATATTATGTTAAAAACAGCAGAAGGTGTAGCTGATACTATTGGAAAAATTATTAAAAATAATCTACGAAGATCACTAGTTTCTATTTTGGGTGCCGTACTTATGCGAAAAGTATTTAAACGGTTAAAATTAAAAGTTGATTATGCTGAATATGGTGGAGCCCCTCTAATAGGTGTAAAAGCACCTGTGATTATAGCACATGGTAAATCAAATGCTAAAGCTATACAAAATGCTATTTTTCAAGCAATAGCAGCAGCTCAATCAGATTTGAATATTGACATAGAAACTAGATTAAAACAATTTAAGGATTAATAATGTATGCTACTTTTGCCTCAATTGGTGCTTATATACCTGAAACTATCAGAACAAACAAATGGTTTGAAGATAGAATGGATACAACTGATGAATGGATTACCAAACGAACAGGTATAAAAGAAAGAAGAATTGCAAACGATTCACAAACTACAAGTGATTTGGGGGTTCAAGCAGCAAAAGTAGCTATAGAACGAGCGAATATTGATTCAAGTGAAATAGATTTGATAGTGTGTGCAACAATTAGTCCAGAACATTTTTGTATGCCTTCAACAGCATGTCTAATTGCAGAAAAATTAAATATCAAAGATACTATGGCTTTTGATATAAGTGCAGCATGTACAGGATTTGTATATGCACTTAGTATAGCAAAATCATTTGTTGAATCTGGAGCTAAAAAAAATGTTCTTATTATTGGAACAGAAAAATTAAGTTCAATTGTAGATTATACAGATAGAACTACTTGTATGTTATTTGCAGATGGGGCTGGTGCAGCAATTATCAGTGCAACAGAGAATAAAGATGAAGCTATTGTTGATGTGCAATGTAGTGCAGATGGAGGATTGCAAGATTTATTACTAACTCCAGGAGTACAAAGTGATCAACCGTCTTTTATGCAGATGAAAGGAAATGAAACTTTTAAAGTAGCAGTAAGAACACTTACAAGTGATGTGAAAAAAATATTAGAAAAAAATAATATGAATACACAAGATATTGATCTTTTTATACCACATCAAGCAAATTATAGAATTATAAAAGCTGTAGGTGATGCACTTGGGTTTGAAGAGCAACAAAAAGTTTTAACTGTAGATAAATATGGAAATACTTCATCAGCATCTATCCCTATGGCCATAAATGAATGTTATGAACAAGGAAGATTAAAAAAAGGTGATACAATTCTTTTGGATGCTTTTGGTGGTGGTCTTACTTGGGGATCAGCAATTGTTAAATTTAATGGGTAATAATTTAACCCATTTAATTTAAAACTACAATACACATATTTTGGCTTGTGTATTTTCTAATATATAAAAATATAAATTCATAATTTTATAATTATATCCCTTCTATCTATAATATTTCTTTTATTTTTTTAGTGCCAATATGATATAAGTAATTTTATGGTATAATCACAAATATTTTAGAATAACAAAAGGTAAATAAATGACAGCAATTATAAATATTGGACTTAAAAAAGGTGTCTTGGATTCTCAAGGTAAAGCTTCTCATCATACTCTTGATACACTTGGATTTAAAGATATAGTTCAAGATGTAAGAATTGGTAAACAAATCATTATGCAATTAAATACTCAAGATGAAGAATTGGCACGAGCTGAAGTTACAAAAATGTGTGAAACTTTGTTGTGTAATACCGTAATTGAAGATTATGAAATATTATTAGAGGCATAAGAAGATGCATATAGTAGTTTTACAATTTCCAGGAACAAACTGTGAATATGATACAAAATATGCTTTTGAAAAATTAGGACAAACAGTTTCTATTGTATGGCACGAAGATAGTTCTTTACCAAGTGATACTGATTTGGTTGTTCTACCAGGTGGTTTTTCTTATGGTGATTATCTAAGAAGTGGTGCATTAGCAAAACATGCTTCTATTATGGATGCTGTTAAACAATATGCTGCAAATGGTGGTAAAGTATTGGGTATTTGTAATGGATTTCAAATATTAACAGAAACAGGATTACTTCCAGGTGCATTAAAAAGAAATGATAATTTACATTTTATATCAAAATTTCATCATATAAAAGTTGTAGATAATAATAATGCATTTTTACAAAAATTTGAAATAGGAGATATATTAAATATACCTGTTGCACATTTTGATGGTAACTATTTTATAGATGAAAGTGGTTTAAAAGAGTTACAAGACAATGGTCAAATATTGTTACAATATTGTGATAAAAATGGTAATAATCAAATTTTAAACGGTAGCGTATCGCAAATTGCTGGAATTTGTAATAAAGAAAAAAATGTATTTGGATTGATGCCTCATCCTGAAAGAGCTATGGAGATATTGCTTGGTGGAGATGATGGTGTAAAAATGCTTGAGGGATTTTTAAGTTAAATCAAGATGATACATAACTTGAAATTTTTAGTTAGTTTTGTATCTAGCTTATTATTTGTATTATCTGTATATGGTAATGATATTTTACCCACAACAAAAGTATTATATGCCAAATATACAGATATACCAAAAGTTGTATATACAAAACAAAAATTTCAAGTTGGTATAGATATAAAAGTTTTAGTCCCTAGTTCAACAACATTTTCCATAGAAACAACAATTTCAGAAAATCCAAATATAACAAAACTCAATGATGATATTATATGGTATAAAACAGATAAAAACAGTTATCATACTACTATAAAATATAAAGTTGGTAATAAATATTTTAAATTGCCTAGTGTTAATATTGCTGTAGTTGATATAAATAATACTATTTTAGATCAAGTTAAATTACCAAATCAAAATATTATATATCGTAAAATAGCTATAAATCAACAAAATTATTCTAAAGTGATTGCAACAAATTTAAATATTTTGAGTGTACGAACAAAACAATACAAAAATAATCAATTATTGAGTTTACTTGTTATGGAAGCATCTAATAGTAATTTGGAAGATTTTTATCTTGATAAATATACACAACAAGGTGTAAAAGATATATCTGTAAATAATGGCATTGAAAAACTATATTATTATGTAATTATTCCAAGTCATACAAAAGAGATTGATTTTGATTATTATAATTCTATCAGTAATGAATTTGTACATATAAGAGTGCCTATTGATTTAAAAGAGGAGTTAGTTAGCACTCAAACAGATTTAAATCCACTTGAAAATAGTATGTTAATATATAAAAAAATTTCTTTAGCTGCAATAATATTTGTATTTTTGATTATATATTTTTTTAAACGCAAAGGTAGGTATCTGTTTGTATCTGTATTTTTTATGACTATTTTAATATTATTAATGAAACCAAATGCGACAATGGTTTTAAATAAAGGTGAAAAAGTTTATATTTTACCAACCTCAAATTCAATTGTGTATAAAATAACGCAACAAAAACAAAAAGTTATGATTTTGCAAAAAAAAGAAAAATTTACAAAAATTTTATTTGATAATAAAACATTAGGATGGATAAAAAATGGCTAAAATTAGAGGTATTTGGACATTAGTTCAAATGGTTATTACTGTATCATTTGTGATAATTTTAATGTATATTTTTAGAACAAATACGAAAAAAATCAGAACATTATGGGCATCGTTACAGCTCAAACTTATGGGTATAGATTTAACTATACAAGGTAAAGAAGATCCTGAAGCACAAATGTTGATGTTAAATCATCAATCTATAGTTGATATTATTTTATTTGAATATTTATCAACAAAAGATCTTGCATGGATAGCCAAACAAGAAATAGGAAATTTACCATGGTTTGGACATATTTTAAAAGCTCCAAAAATGATTATGGTACAACGGGAAAGTAAAAGTAGTTTGGTAACACTTTTAAAAGAATCAAAAGATCGTATAGAAAACGGTAGAGCAATTGCAATATTTCCTGAAGGAACAAGAACAGACGGAACTAGATTAAGAAAATTTAAAGTAGGTGCTAAAATTATAGCTCAAAAATTTAATTTAAAAGTTCAACCTGCTATAATAATAGGTTCATTAAATATATGGGATTCTAAAAAAATGACACAAAATTCTGGTAAAGTAAAAATTATATATTTAGACAGTGTTATTGCAGAAAAAAATACAGATTGGTTTGAACAAATTGAGGAAAATATGAAAAAAACATTAAAAGAAGAGTTGGAAAAATGGAACAATTAAAAGACGTACAAAATCAAATAGAACAGTTTATACAAGAGATAGATGATCAAAAAAGTGTGGAATTATACAATTTATTAGCAAGTGGGAAGATGTTGAGAAGTAAGTTAATATTGAAAATTGCTGGTATAACTGAACAATCAATAAAATTATGTGCAATAGTTGAGATGATTCATGCTGCTTCATTATTGCATGATGATGTTATAGATGATGCAACAACAAGACGAGGTAAACCTAGTATTAATGCTTTATTTGATAATAAAACATCTATTATGTTTGGAGATATATTATATTCAAAAGCATTTACACAACTTACAACTATGCCATCACAAATTGCATATAATATTTCCAATGCAGTTACACTTTTGAGTGTTGGAGAGATGTTAGATGTGGATTTGAGTAAAACATTTAATAATTCTTATGAGAAATATCTTGATATGATAGATAAAAAAACAGCCTCATTGATAGAAGCAAGTGCAAAAAGTGCAGCGTTACTTGCTAATAAAGATTCACAATGTTATAGCTTATATGGTAAAAATCTTGGATTAGCATTTCAAATGGTAGATGATATTTTAGATATTACTCAAGATAGTGATACATTGGGAAAACCTGCTATGTTGGATTTTGTTGAAGGTAAAGTGACTATCCCTTATTTGTTATTATGGGAAAGATTAGATACAAATGACAAACAAATTTTGGAAAATATGTATCAAAAAACTTTGGATGATACTCAACTTAGTTGGATAAAAGAAAAAATGTCACAAACCAATGCATTGGAAGATGCAATAGGTTTGGTAAATCAATTTGCAACAACTGCTATGGATGCAATCAAAGATGAAAACAATGATGATTTAATCAATATCATGAAAGCTATGTGTGAGCGAACTTTTTAGATGGTAAGTTTTGTTGGTGCAGGTTGTGGAGATCCTGAATTAATCACTGTAAAAGGGCAAAAAAGATTACAGAATGCTCAAGTTGTTCTTTATACAGGTTCCCTTGTACCCAAAGAGGTATTATCTTGGTGTAGTAAGGATTGTATTATAGAAGATAGTCAAAATATGAGTTATGAACAAATTTTTAATTTTATATTACAATATCAAAATAAAAATTTTGTTAGACTGCATACAGGCGATCCAACCTTGTATTCAACTATTGCTAAACAAATAGTATTTTTAAAATCAAATAATATTGATTATGAAGTTATTCCAGGTATTACAGCTGCATTTGGTGCAAGTAGTTCTTTGGGGATAGAATATACTATACCAGGTGTTTCTCAAACTTTGGTTTTAACAAGAGTAGAGGGTAAAACTCCACAACCAGAAGATTTTGAAAATATTTTGAAATTAAAAAATTCATCATTGGTTTTTTATCTTTCTATATCATTGATAACTAAACTTAAAACAAAAGCATATGAATTGGGATATAGTAAAAATACACCTTGTTGGGTTGTACAAAAAGCTACTTGGGATGATGAAAAAATATATAAAGGTACTATTGAAAATATTTCACAACAAGTATCACATATCAAAGGGATAGCATTGATACTTTTTGGTAATTTTTTAGAACAAAAAGAACAAACACAATCCCATTTATATAGTAAATAAATATGAAAATAGCTATTTTAACTATCAATAAACCTAGCTTTTTAAGTGCTATTAAGTTAGCAAATATTTTAAAATCATATAAAACAGATATATATATCAATCAAAAAACAGCCGAAATTATCGATATACAAAAATATCAAAATCAAAATATTATTGTTTATGATAAACTTGATGATATTTTACCAAATGGATGGAAAATATATGATGCTATAATTGCTATTATTGCAATAGGAGCGATAATAAGAAAAATTGCACCATTATTAAAATCCAAACAAACTGATCCTGCAGTTATTGTTGTGAGTTTGGATTTAACCAAAATTGTACCTATTTTAAGTGGACATTTAGGTGGAGCAAATCAACTTAGTCAAGTTATTTGTGATAATATACAAAATAGTGTAAATTTTATTACAACTGCTACAGATCAAACAAAAACAATATCTTTTGAGATGTGGGCAAAACAATACAATATGGATATATTTAATATAAAACAATTAGCAAATATATCAAATAGATTAATTAATAAACAAAATATAACAATATGTAGTTATAAAAATATTTTTGATAGCTTGGAATATAATGTTAATATTAAATATAGTGCATTAGATAATATTGTACCTAATTCAATTGTAATTACTCCATTTTCAATAGATACAAAAGAGTTATATTTCAAACCAAAAATATCTTTAGGGATTGGATGTAATAGAGATACCTCAATGGATATTATACAAAAAAGTGTTGAACAATTTTTAGCAGAATATAATTTAACATATAAACAGATTAAATCATTTAATTCATTTGAAGCAAAAAAAGATGAAATAGGATTATTGCAATTTGCAAAATCATTAAATATCCCTTTATATTTTTTTACAAAAGATGATATAAACCAATTACCAAATCAATTTAGTCAATCTGCTTCAACGAAATTTTTTGGTCTAAAAGGTGTAGCAGAACCTAGTGCTATTCTTGGATCAGATTTTAAAGAATTAGTTATACCAAAAACTGTATATTATAAAAGTGTAACTATAGCTTGTGCTGTATAGTTATAGTTTGTTAATATAAACTAAATGTATATTTTTTAATAAATCTTTTGAATCTTTGAGAGTTTGTAGTGTGATATTATGTGGATGACCTATAGCTATTGCACTACCATTTTGTTTCGCAATTTTAACAGCTTTTTTTAGTTGATTTCTTATATATTGTCTATTTTGTTTATTATCTAAAAAGACATTTCTTGATATATATCGTAATTGATATTTTCTTGCAAATTCTTTAGTTTTTGTTTTTGCAGTTGTTCTACTATCAACAAATACAAAATGATATTTTTTTAATACTCGTAAAAGTTTATCCATTGAGTCCCTATTGGCTGTAAACCTACTACCTGTATGGTTATTGATATATTTTGCTTTTGGATATATATGTTTTAAATATTTTATTCTTGCATCAATTTTACTTAATGAATCTCCTATATGTAATGTATTTGTTTCTTCAAATCTTCTAGTTTTAGCTTCTAAAGGTAAATGAATCATATATATATCAAATGGCTTTGCAATATCAGCTGAATGTTTATGGATTTTTGTTGGTGGTAAAAATGACATAGTAATAGGGTATCCAATATTTTGAATTTTGTTAATTTGTTTTTGCAAAGTAACATCATCTATTAATATTGCTAACATAGGTCTAGTGTCTTTTATAATTGTTTTTTTTGTTTTTGTTGTTGTATATTTTGGAGTTTTTTCTATTATTTGTTTTGGTTGTATAATATCATGAATTATTTCATCATTTGTTTCATCAAATAAAAATTGTGGTTTTGGTTTTGTTATTTGTGGTAGTTGTTCTATTGGATCTTCATCAACATATTCTATTTCTAATGCTTTTGTTTTCTCTTCAAATTTTTCATGTATAGTTTTTTCATTATTTTTTGTTTGATATGATTTATGTGAATTGTGTTGAATTTTGTGTGAATTTGGTTGTTTAAATGCAATTTTATATATTAAAAATATTATTAAAACAGATGTGATAACCAAGATTGCTATATTGGTATAATATAGTAAATCATGTTTTTGTTTTTTAGATTTATGTTTTCGTTTAGCCATAAAAAAGTATAAAAGTTTAGGCATAACCTAAACTTTTATTGTATTAATTTGTTTCTTGATTTACAATTTTATTTGCACTAATCCAAGGCATCATTTCTCTTAATTTAACACCTGTTTGTTCAATTAAAGATGCTCTTGCATTGTTTCTTTCAGCTATCATTCTAGGGTATCCTGCTTGACCTTCTAAGATAAAGTCTTTTGCAAATTTACCATTTTGGATTTCTGTTAAAATATCTTTCATAGCTTGTTTAGATTGTTCATTAATAACTCTAGGACCACTTACATAATCACCATATTCAGCAGTATTTGAGATACTGTATCTCATATCAGCAATACCACCTTCAAACATAAGGTCAACTATAAGTTTAAGTTCATGTAAACATTCAAAATATGCCATCTCTGGAGCATATCCAGCGTCAGTTAGAGTTTCAAATCCAGCTTGAACCAAAGAAGTAACTCCTCCACAAAGAACAGCTTGTTCTCCAAATAAATCTGTTTCTGTTTCATCTTTGAAAGTTGTTTCAATAATCGCAGTTCTTCCACCACCAATTGCACTAGCATAAGATAAAGCTAATTCTTTAGTATTACCAGCTGGATTTTGACCAACAGCAATAAGATCTGGGATACCACCACCTCTTACAAATTCACTTCTTACAGTATGACCTGGAGCTTTTGGTGCAATCATAGTTACATTTATATCAGCTCTTGGAATTATTCTTCCATAATGGATATTAAATCCATGACCAAATGCGATTGTAGCACCTTCTTTTAAGTTTGGTTCAATCTCATTTTTATAAATATCAGCTTGATTTTCATCTGGAAGAAGAATCATAACTACATCAGCTTTTGCTGTTGCTTCAGCTACAGTTAATACTTCAAAACCTTTTGCAGCAGCTTTTGCCCAAGAAGATCCACCTTCTCTTAAACCAACTACAACTTCAACTCCACTATCTCTTAAGTTTTCAGCATGAGCATGACCTTGTGAACCAAATCCAATCATCGCTACAGTTTTTGATTTGATGATTTCAATATCACAATCTTTATCATAATAAACATTTAATGCCATATTATTCCTTTTTATAAAATTTATGCGATTATATCAAAAAAAAGCTAAAATTACTCTATTGTTTTTGGAATAGATACTTCAAAACATGCACCTATATATTCTAAACCGTCCAATGTAGCTGTTTTGTTAGATACACTTATTTTCCCATTCATATTTTTTTCAACTATATCTTTACTCATATACAATCCTATTCCTGTACCTTGAGATTGATGTTTTGTTGTAAAATAAGGATCAAATATTTTTTCTATAATATTTGCAGGAATTCCCCCTGCATTATCCTGGATAAAAATAATATTGTTATTTTTATCTTCAATATAACCTATATATACCCGTTTTTCTTCAATTTCATTTTCTAAAATAGCATCTTTGGCATTATTTAAAATATTTAGATAAACTTGAGATAATTCATTTGGGAAACCGTATGAAAATAATTCTTTGTCATCTAAGTGAACAAAAAGGTCTATACCATTATCTTTGTATCCTGCTATAGAGATAGATACTGATTTTTTAACTACATCTACTATATTAAATTTTGTTTTTTCTTTGTCTTGTTTAAAAAATCCTCTAAAATCTTCTATAGTTTGTGTTAAAAATGAAACATATCCTTTAATATCTTCGTATGATTTATTTATATCTTCATTTGATGCTAATCCAAGTTGAAGTTGAAGTTGTACCCCAGACGCAGTTGAACTAATTGCACTAAGTGGTTGACGCCATTGATGAGCAATATTTCCTATCATTTCTCCTAATGCAGCTGCACGAGATTGTTGAATCATTTGCTTATCTTTTTCTCTGTTTTTTTCTAGTTCTTGTTGAATTCTAGCTTCCAAATCATTATTTAAAGCTTGTAATTCTTCTGTTTTTTCATCAATGATATGTTCAAGATTATTATTTAGTTGAGCAAGTTCTTCTTGAGATTTTATTTCAGAGGTTATATCATTTAATGATACAACAATAATAAATTTACCTTTGTTATCAATATATTTTTTATTTGCAGATATTAAAAAATGATGATCTTCTCTACCATTGTTCATAAGTACTTTGAAATCTATATGTGGATATGCCAAAATATATTCAAGCCAATTAAATCCATTGTAATCTCTACTTTCTATATATGTTTCATCATTGTAAGGCTTGAAAAAATCACATATACAAGTATGTTTTTCTTTAAATTCTTCTATAGTATCAAATTGATCAAAAAATTTAACAATAGCTTCATTGGCATCAATCATTGTTATACCATCTGATACTACAACAATATTACTTTGACCATCAAGGATAGCTTTTACAGCTAATTCTTTACTTTCTAATTCTTGATTTAATTTTAATAATTGTTTATTTTCTTTATGTATAATAGTACTTATCCAATAACCAATAGAAACTACAAGTAAAATTACAAAAATAATTAATGTGAGTTTCATATAAAGATAACGCTTTTTTTGTTGTTCTACTTTTTGTTTTATTTTTTTTAGTTCAATATCGCTTTCATAGATTAGTCTTCCTATATTTTCACTCATACGATTAAAAAATGCAGGTGTTGTTTTATAAAATCGTCTAACTTTTTTGGCTACTTGTTTGAACGCATTAGTATCTTTTGTACGGATTGTATTATATCTTTGTTCTAATAATTTATCTGCTTTGTTTACCATATCTTGTAAATCTATTAGTTGAGGTTTTAAATCAATTACAACTAAAGGTAAACTATCGTGATCTGTTGTGTATTTTATTTTTTTAATTAAACTTGAATGTCCTGCTACATTAAGATGAATTTGTCTAGTTAGCACTCCTCCATGTTCAAGTATATCAAGAGATTTTTCAATACGATTTATTACAGTGCTTATTCTATCTTTTACAAGTTTTCTTGCTCTGTGAGATGTTGTAGTTGTTGCTAATTCAAAAAAAAGTGATTTTATATTTAAAATATCTTCTGATATAAATCGCCCAATTTGAAGTTTTGATTCATAATTTACAGTTTGTTTATCAAGGTTTTTTACCAAAGATGTAAAAAGGTTATTTACTAGAATTAGTGAAAAAAAACCTATAATAAAAACAATAATTAAAAAGTATAATTTTTTAGCTGTAGTATTTAACATCTAAATAATATCCTATAAAAAACCATATTTTTTCATGATTGCTTGACCTTTTTGTGATGCGGCATATTGCATAAAAGCTTTTACTATATCTTTATGTTTTGAAAAACTAAGCATATTTAATACAAGATTTTTCTTTGGAGCATATTTTTCTGGTATATCTATTACATCTATAGATGTTTTATTTTCTTTCCAAAACCCTGTTGCTCTCCAATTTATTGTTAAATCAACTCGTTTGTCTTTTAAAGCTTTGTTTAAATTTCTTGAATCTGTACCAATTTCTGCTGCTGCATCAAATACATCATCAAAAAAATCTTCCCCTTTGTATTTGATTAATAGTTTTTTTGTCATTTTTCCTATACTTCCACTGTTTGGGTTACATATTATAGTAATAATATTTTCATCTACTAAACTATCAAGTGTCTTAATATGTTTTGGATTGCCTTTTTGTACAAATAATGCTGCTTGATTAAATCCTACATATTGAGAATCCAATAAATAACCATCTTTTAAGTTTTTTGTTCGGTATGATTCAGATCCTGGAAGATAAATATCACCTTTTTTGGAAAATTTTAGTTTTTTGTAAAGATCTTTTGATCCACCTTGTAAAATTTTTATTGTACAGTGTTGTTGTCTTTCTATAATATGTGCAATCTCTTGCATAGGTTTTACCATAGTAATACCACAATAAAACAACAAAGTTGGCTTTGATTTTGCATTTGCTACACTTGCAAGTAACAAAATACCTATAAAGATTTTAAAAGTTTTTAATAACATAAAGGAACCTTTTTATAATTTTGTTGTATATTATCGCATAAAAAACCTAAGGAACTCATAATTGGATTTAGAAATATTTACAAAAATTATACAAAATAATCAAAACTTCACACTTGAAGAGTTAGAAATATTAAAAAAATTGGTTAAACAAGGTATAGTGAAATTTCAAGATGATAATTATATTTTAAGTAAAAAATATAAAATTGGTAAAATAAGTACAAATTCAAATGTAACAAAGCTAATAACATTGGATAATAAAAAACAAAATATTATTATCGATAAAACACATTTAAATCAAGCATATTCCAACGATGTAGTTTTGGCACAAATTATTTTTAATCCACGAGGAGGATTAAAAGCAAAAGTTATAAAAATATTATCAAAAAATGATATAGCTATATTATGTTATATTATAAATAATGATATTTTTGATATGAAAAATCATATAAAACTTACTATAAAAGTAGAAAATAAACATAACTTGAAAGATTATGATATATTTTTGGTAAAAAACAATACGATTGTACAAATAATTGGTAATATTGCAGATTCTACAATAGATGAGAAAATATCATTATATCTTTATAAAGAGGATTATAGGCTTAAAAATTATAGCACAAAGATAAAATCAATAAAAGAGTATTCAAATAGGGTTGATTTGACACATTTGTCCTTTTGTACTATAGATCCCAAAAGTGCAAAAGATCATGATGATGCTATATATTATGATGAACAAAATCATATTTTGTATGTGGCTATTGCTGATGTTAGTAGTTATATTCATGAAAATTCTATATTGGATAAAGAAGCAAAAAAACGAGCTTTTTCTGTATATTTGCCTCATAAAGTATTGCCTATGTTGCCATTTGAATTAAGTAGTGATTTATGTTCATTAAAACCAAATGAAAAAAGATTGGCGTATGTGATGAAAATCTATATTGATATTAACTCTTCAAGTGTTATAAAAAGTGAGTTATTTGAAGCTGTTATTGAATCAAAACATAGATATTCTTATGAATATATTGATAATCAAATTCAAACAAATAATTTAGACACTTCTTTACAAGAATTGTATAATATAATATTGTCTTTTAGAAAAAAACGATTAAAAAATGGATATGATTTTAGAACTAAAGAGTTAAGACAAATATTGGATAAAAATCAAAATCTTATAGATATATCTGAACAAAACAGTACTCCATCACATTGGCTTGTAGAAGAGTGTATGTTATTGGCAAATATTCAAGCAGCCAAAAAATTGGATAATATAGGAATTTTTCGTGTACATGAAGAACCATCACGTAAAAGTATAGATCAATTAATTAAAGATTTAACATTGTTAGGATTAAAAGTAAAATTAAAAACAGATATACATAAAACAATAGAATCTATACAACAAAAAGCCAAAAATGTAAATTTGGAGCATGAAGTAGATAGATTGATTATACAAGCTCAACAACAAGCAAGATATAGTAGTGAAATTGCTATGCATTTTGGATTGGGTTTTTCACATTATAGTCATTTTACATCTCCAATTAGACGATATTCTGATCTTGTACTACATAGAATACTAAAAACAAAACAAATTCCAAAAGATATTGATGAAATATGTGAAATTATTAGTATAAAAGAGAGGGAAATTACAAAATTAGTATGGGATTTTGAAGCAAGAAAATATGCAAGATGGGCAGCAGACCATATTGGCGAAACTTATAAAGCAAAAATAGTTGATATAGATGATAAACCAAAAGGTGAACTACTTTCTGGTATGCTAGGTATGAAATTTGAGATTAATAATTATGCAGGGGAAACGTTATTTAGTGATATTGATATAAAAATTATATCAAGTGATATTGTAAAAAAAATAATTATATGTGAAATTTCTTCTTAAATTTATATGCAATCTTTAAGAAAATAGTTTAAATTTCAGCTGTGAAAATGGCTTATTTGAGGCTATTTTCATAGTCTATAGGGTTTGTTACAAAACTAATACACTTCTTTTCTATGAGCTATTCTAATTACAGTTATCAATAAAATATCATTTTCGTTAAGGTAAACAATTCTATAATTTTCTGCTCTTTTTCTAAACTTACCTTTATATTTACCCTTTAAAGCTTTATCATTAGTAAAATTACCATTTTCTAAATCTTTGATTTTATCAAAAATTAATTGCTGATTTGTTTTATCGATTTTTGATAATTCTTTTAAAGCAAATTTTGGAACTATAACTTTAAACATTAATTTAATCCAAGTTGATTTGCAACTTGTTCAAGTGAAAAAACTTCTACATTTCCCTTTTTAACTTCATTAATTCTTTTATCTGAAATAATTTCATCTAATGTATCAAAATAAGATGAAACTGCTTTTTCAATAATATAAGTTCTTGTTCTATCTAATTGACCCTACTATTGGCTTTTTTATAGACATCCATCTCTTCTCTTTTTCCAACTGCTATAATATAAATCATAACTTTACTTTCAATAGTTTCATATACTATTCTATATTTTTTATTATTGAAATAAACTTTTTTTAATCCTGTTAAATTAAGATTATTTTTATTATCTAATTTTATACCAATTTCTGGTGAATTTAAAATTTGTTTTAATTTTTTTGTAAATAAAATTTGTACTGATCGATTAAGTTTTTTTAATTCATCTTTAGCCTGGGGATGAAATTCAAAACTATACATTAATCATCCAATGATAAATTTAGTTCATCTAAAATATTACTACCATTGATATAATCCTCTTTTGGTGTTTTTAATCTTTGTTCTATAGTTTGTAATATCTCTTTGTCTTCTTTTTCATCAAGTAGATTTATCAAACTTTCATACATCGCTGTTGGTAACATAACTGCTTCGATTTTATTATTTTTCAAAATAGCTAGTTTTTCAATCACCCCATTTGATACATTTGAAAGATAATGACCAAATTGTTTTGATATATCAGTTGATGAGGCTAATTCTTGTTGTGAATATACAACCATTGTAAATCCTTTATTATAATTGTAATTATACGGATAATTATAATAGTTTAAATTTTAGTTTTTGTTTAAGCCACTAGACATAACGACAAAGTTAAGCGGACAAGGCGATGATACGACTTGATACTTTCTGATTTAGATTATATCAAATCGAAGATTAGTAGCTTAAATTATCGCAAGTATAGCCTTGTTCTTCTTCCTGTGCTTTGTTGTCTTAACAAGCTAGTTGATACCTTTGTTCTTCTTTAAGTCTTTCTGCTATCCAAACTTTTATTATTGATTGTCTTGTAACTCCAATTTTTTGAGCTTCTTGATCTAATAAAATTAATATATTTTCTGGAAAATCTACATTGATTTTTTTTGTTTTTTGTTTAGCTTGAAAAT
>Ga0256828_1000327_pt1 | contig 32913 bp, 27 predicted proteins | sample CV88metaG_FD_185993 | JGI IMG/M metagenome (GOLD analysis project Ga0256828, IMG submission 185993) | Hydrothermal vent microbial communities from East Pacific Rise, Pacific Ocean - CV88 | ecosystem: Environmental > Aquatic > Marine > Hydrothermal vents | place: Pacific Ocean: East Pacific Rise...
CAAATGTTGCACAACTTCCAACGGCAACAATAGCTGCTGCATGTTTTGCAACACGTTGTAAGTGATCGTGCATTGTTTCAGCTTCTGCACCAATTGTTCCATAATAACCATCAATTCCCATAGGAACAGCACCCTCAACAAAAAGAAGATACTTATCTTTAAATGTCTCCATTGCATCTTCAAGTTGTGCTTCTGCCTGATATCCAGCAGCAGCCATGATCGTTTCATTAAATTCCAAAGAGATAACATCAAGTAAGATCTCATCGATTTTTGGTCCTTCTGAACGTAAAATTGCTTCTGTATTTCCGGCACAGTCTGAAAGCTCTATCCAAATTACAGGAGCTCTGTTCATTAAGAGTGCAGCATCAGCAACAAGGGGTGTAAATGATGCAGGAAGCATCAACATACCTGTTACGGCACTTGCCCATTTCATAAAATCACGACGATTAACACCCTGAATTTCTAAAAATTCATCAATATTCACACGATTTTTTGGTGGTGTTAATGATTTTAACTCTTCAATTCTTGATTGACATGTTTCAAACAACTCTTCGTAATAATCTTCACCTCTGTTTGTTTCAACACGTGCACTGTTAGATGTAAAAAGCTTTTTTACACCTTCTATTTTGTCTGCCATAGCCCACTCCTTTTTCCATTAAATGAATAATCATTCACTAATATTACAAAAGTAGAACTTAAACAAATATTATAATTTTTAATTTAACCTAAAAATTTGTTTTTCTTATTTTATTTTCGGACCAATATCTATATTTCAATGCGTTGTACAGACCGAACAGACATCAAAAGTACGAAAGATAAAGAGTGCATCCTCTTTTGACAACCCTTGCATCGCCATCTGCACTGGTGTTGGTTTTTCTAAAGAAGAGCTTCCAATATTAAATTGAGTTGGTGTGATAATCTCATACTTTTTGATTATACCCTCTTCAATTTTTACTCTATGTACAAGAGGTCCACGAGGTGCTTCAACAACACCAACACCCTCTGCTGAGATCTTTTTCATATCAACAAGGGGTATAACAGAGTCTTGCGTTATTTCAATATCTTTGAGAAGATCTTGTGAATATGAGAGCATTGAAGCTATTTCATAGACTCTTGCCATTACCCTTGAATAAGCACTGTCTTTATAACGTCTGTGCATATTTTTTACAAAGGGTATTCCTTTTGCCATCAATCGAGCAAGTGGTCCCGTCTCATAGTAGAGATCTTTATAGAGTGCATTTTTTGCAAAACTCTGCGCTTGCGGTGCATAGGCTGCTTGGGTTGTAATATATCTGCTCTCAACACTAAAAGTACGTGTAGATTTCACTTTGGCAACCTTACTAAATCCATGCGCTCCCATAACAAAAAATCTATCATGTGCAAAACCTTTTTGGTGCATTTGAGCATCCATCAAAGCAGCTTCCAAGGAGACAATATCTGAATTAAAACCGCTAAACTCTTTACACGATTCAAAAGAGAGAAACTCCTCTAAAGAAAAACCCAAACTCTCTTTTTCAAAGAATAGTATCAACTCTTGAAGATAGTTTTGTGCCTGTAGGAGTTCAATGTGTGTTGGATCTGCCGTAACACCACCTGGAACCATATAGGATGAGTGTGGCCACTGTCCACCAAAAAGAGCTATTGCTTTTGCTGCAACAGAAGCGGCAAAAGCGCCTTTTAACGGTCTCTTTTCTAAATTGATATTAGTTAATTTTGAAAGTTCAGGCATAATGACCATATAGAGCCACTTAAAATGATTTTGTATCATCTCCATAAGAAGAGTAAACTCTCGTATCTTTTGACTCTTTTGTGTCAATTTAACTTCATAACCTCCATTTTTATAGGCATCTTCCAAAGCACGAACAGAAGCCATAAGGTGTGCATGCCCACAAATTCCACAGACACGGGGTGTGATCACTAAACTATCCAGTGCATTTTTACCTTCTAAAATAGACTCCATACCTCTAAAGTGAGGAAAACTTACCGTAGCAAAAGCCACCTTTTCATCTTTGATATCAAAATAGACAGAGGCTTCCCCCTCTATCTGCTCAAGAAGTTGTTTTGTAATCAATCAGTTTTCCTTCCAAACGTTTTATATGAAATGTTTTTGCGATCCCTGCCATCGTCAAATAGCTTCGTTTTGGTATGCCAAGCGGGACATCTTGAGGAATAGACATATTTGTTTTAGTTACAAAGAGTGCACTTCGTGGAAAATCAGGTTCAGTACATCCAAAACATGGTGTTCCGATACGTGTTTTTGAGCTCACTTCATTCCAAAGAATTTTATTGCAAGAGGAGTGTGTCATTGGAGCCCGACACCCCTGTTCATAAAAAAGGCACCCCTCTTTTAAGCCAAATCCTTTGGCATCAACCTTCCATTCAAAGTACTCATTACGACTGCAACCATGGTGTGCCAAACTACTGTATAGCTCCAGAGGTCTATGAAGTTCATCCAAAAGAATTTTTTGATTATTTACTATCATTGAAAGCGTAAAACCCATCCATTCAGGATGAATAGGACAACCTGAGAGATTTATAATCTTCTCTTTGTACTCTATAAGTGGTCCACTCTTGTTTTTTTCATTAAACAAAATACCGCTGTTTCGCTCAGGAGCAGAAGCTTTAAACATACCTCCAAAACTAGCACAGCTACCAGCGGCAATAATATACTTTGCCTCTTTTGCATAGTGCTGTAAAATATCTTTTACAAAAACATCATTTCGTTTCATCAAAGGATCATAGGTTCCCTCAAAAATCAAAACATCACACGAGAGTTTTAACTCTGAAATCACTTCAAAAGTGTGCATTGCCTGCATTGCAGGAAAATGTAAAATCTCAAATTTTGAAAGAAGGATCGAAAGAGATGCAAGATTTAAAAAGGAGTGGGTATTACCGTTGCAGGTAAGCCCCTGCAACCAAAGAAGCTTTAGCTTTTTATCGTTTTTTGAGAGCATTGTAAATATTTAGCGATATAGACTCTTTGTAACTCTCTAATGGCTCAGGTAAAATTTTCTCTCCAAAAAGAAAAACCATTCCACCCAAGTAGCCCATAAAAAGCCCAAAAGCACTAAAAAAATCTTGATCATGCAGATCACCAGAAGCCACACCGTCATCAAAAAAGATCATCATCTCCGTCACAAATGCAGAGACACAGATCATCCCCTCGCACCCTTCACCAAAAACTTCACGATTTGAGAGATAGACACGTAAAAAATACTCAATCATTTCAGGCTTCTCTTGTGCCATAGTAAAATACATAGAGACTATCTCATAAACTTTCTCTTCTGTTGATATATCTCGTTCATTGATCTCTCGAATTTGACTTCCAATATAGTCTGAAATATATAAAACAAGCTCTTTTGCCAAAATATCTTTTGACGTGAAATAGTTATAAAAATTTCCAACACTCATACCAACTTTTTGAGCGATATCAGGAATAGTTGTAATATAAAAACCTTTTTCAGAAAAAAGTTTTAGTGCTACGGAGATAATTCCATCTCTTCGTTCTTCTTTTGTAACTCTTGCCATATCGTCCCATCTCTCTTTTGTCTTACAAATTCTACACTATCTTTATTAAAATTATATTACTTTTTAGAGGCTTTGTGAAGCCTTTTTACAAACTCATGAAATCACCGTAACAAACTCATTACCTTCCAATGCCCCAATCAATGTTGAGCCTACACGAATGGCAGAGTCTATGACAACATTATGAAGCTTAGAAACAATAGTAACTTTTAATGGTCTATTCCCTGGATTTTGTCTTATAGTTGTATAAAGTTTTTCTAAAACATCAAAATCTTTTGAGAGTCTCACAGCAAGATTTATAGGTTCAGGAGGAGCCTCTTGTACCTCTTTTTTAACCTTTTTTGTCTCTCTTTTTGCCTCTTTAAGAGTCATCAATTTTGTTACATTAAAACGGGGACCAAAATCTGTATGCGTCACCCTTGCTTTAAAAGCAACAGGCTCCTCTAAATTCATCGCAGAGAGTTGTTCAAGTTTATCAGAAAAAAGCATGATCTCTATATTTCCATGAAAATCCATCAAATTCACTATTCCAAACTGATTTCCTTTTTTTGAGATCTTCTTTGTTATCTCCTCAACTTTTCCTATAAATATAGCAAAAGAGCCATCTTTGATCTGCTCTAATTCTGATGAAAGTGTATAGTTTAACTGATCAAGCTCTTCTCTGTACTCATCCATAGGGTGTCCTGAGACATAAAACCCAAGCGTATCTTTTTCAAACTCTAAGATCTCTTTGAGTTCGTACTCTTCTGAGTTATTTAATTCAAGTTTTACTGTTGTTATCTCTTCATCATCACCAAAAAGCGATCCAAACGCATTTTTCTTCGCTTCACTCGCTTTTTTAGCTGTCTCAACAATGAGTTCAACCTGTTCAAGAAGTGCCTTACGGGAGTAGCCATACCTGTCAAAACCACCCGATTTTATAATAGCTTCAATAACCCGTTTATTTACTTTTGAGGGTTCAATCCTGTTTACAAAATCTTGCAAAGAGGTATAATCACCATTCTCCTCTCGCTCTTCAAGCATAGCATGAATAGCAGCTTCACCTACCCCTTTAATAGCACCAAGACCAAAAAGAATAATCTCTCTGCCCTCTTTGGTAATTGCCGAAAACTCTAATTGAGAGTCACAAATATCAGGAGGAGAGAGCTCTATACCCATTCGTTTTACTTCATCAATATAGCGGACAACTTTTTCAGTATTGTCTTTATCTGATGTTAAAAGCGCTGCCATAAACTCATTTGGATAGTATGTTTTTAACCATGCAGTCTGAAATGTAACCATAGCATAGGCTGCTGAGTGTGATTTATTAAAACCATATCCAGCAAATTTTTCAATGAGGTCAAAGAGTTCTGATGCTGTTTTATAGTCAAGCCCTTGCTTTGCAGCGCCCTCACTAAACTCTTTGTTGTACTTGATCATCTCTTCGACTTTTTTCTTACCCATCGCACGACGAACAATGTCTGCACCACCAAGGCTAAATCCACCGATAGTTTGAACGATCTGCATAACCTGTTCCTGATAGACAATGACGCCGTAGGTAGGCTTTAAGATCTCTTCAAGAGCGGGGAAAACATAGGTAATCTCTTGACGTCCATGTTTACGCTCGATGAAGTCATCAAGCATCCCTGACTCCATCGGTCCCGGTCTATAAAGTGCCAAGACCGCAATAAGGTCTTCAAAATTATCGGGTTTAAGGCGACGGTTAAGATCTTGCATTCCTGAAGACTCAATCTGAAACATTCCAACAGTATCACCGGTTTGAATAACCTCATAAACCTTTGCATCATTTTCATCTATTTTATGCCACTCTACATCTCTGTCATAACGACGTTTGATCAGTTTTACTGCATTTTGAATAACATCAAGTGTTTTTAGACCCAAGAAGTCAAACTTAATGAGATCGACATCTTCCATATAGTTTAGAGAGTATTGTGTAACAAATGTATCTTCCCCACTTGGCTTATAGATCGGCGTCTTTTTCCAAAGTTCTTCATTGGAAATAACAACACCCGCAGCGTGCATTCCGGAGTTTCGTTTCAAACCTTCAAGTTTTTTTGCAAACTCCCACACCCGTGCCGCTTGAGGATCAGACTCAATGAGTTCTTGAAGTTTTGGTTCTTTTTGAAAAGCTCCCTCTACAAATTTACCATTTTTTGTCTTTCCGTTAAGGGTAATTCCAAGCTCATCAGGAATGAGTTTTGCCATTTTATCCGCTTGAGAGAGTGGCATATCCAGAACACGGGCAACATCACGAATAACCCCTTTTGCAAGCAGTGATCCAAAAGTAATAATCTGTGCAACCTGATTACGGCCATATTTACGCACAACATAATCTATAACTTCACCACGACGTGCCTGCATAAAGTCCATATCGATATCGGGCATACTAACACGTTCAGGATTTAAAAAACGCTCAAAAAGCAAATCATATTTCATTGGATCAATATCTGTAATCTCTAACGAATATGCAACCAGACTCCCAGCAGCCGATCCACGTCCCGGTCCAACAGCAACATCAATACGCTTTGCCTCTTTTACAAAATCCCAAACGATCATCATATAACCAGGGAATTTCATCGAATTAATAATATTCATCTCAAACTCTAAACGCTCTCGATACTCTTCGTGACGCTCTTTTGGAACAATGGCAAGACGTTTCTCAAGCCCCTCTTTACACTTGTAAACAAAATACTCTGCATCATTCTTATCAGCTGCACTCATCCATTTCTTTTTCTGCTCTTGAGTAGCATCTTCGGGAAGAGGAGCATCATCTTCATGATTGATATTCAATCCTTCTGCTCGTGCATACTCTTGTGTAAATTTAAAGTTTGGCGGTGTTGGTGATTTGACAATAGGTACAAAATCTTCACACTTATCAACAATTTCTTGTGTATGCTTTAGTGCTTCTGGTATGTCAGCAAAAAGTCGAGCCATCTCCTCAGGAGATTTAATATAAAACTCATGAACAGAGTGACGCATACGGTTTGGATCATCATAAAGTTTATTCATCCCTATACACATAAAAGCTTCATGATACTGTGCATCACCCGCATAAGTATAGTGTGTATCATTTGTTGCTACAATTTTAATACCTGTCTCTTGTGCAATTTGAAGGATCTGCTTATCAATATTTAATTGATCGCCAATGCCGTGGCGCATCAATTCCAGATAAAAATCATCACCAAAAATATCTTGATATTCACGGGCAACTTCCAAAGCAACTTCATAACCGCCTGCACCGTTTTTAACGTTTCTTTCACTTAAATTTAAGTGCCAGTTTACTTCACCTTGAAGACAGGCAGAAGAGCAGATAAGTCCCTCACTATGTTCACGAAGCTCTTTTTTATTAATACGCGGAAAGTAGTAGAAGCCTTCAATAAAAGCTTTTGAAGAGAGATACATAAGGTTTTCATACCCTACTTTGTTTTTAGCATAGAGACAGATATGAAAACGCTGTTTTGTACTCTTGTCATCAAGTCTTTCCCCATTATGAATATACCCCTCCATTCCAATAATAGGCTTAAGCCCTGCACTCTTCATCTGCTTATAAAAATCAATAGCACCAAACATATTGCCATGATCAGTCATAGCAACACTCGTCATACCAAGCTCTTTGACACGAGAGACTAAGTTTGAAAGTTTGTTTGCCCCGTCTAGTAGGGAGTATTCTGTATGTAAATGTAAATGTGTAAAGGGAAGTTGTGCGCTCAATTCAGGTCCTAAAAATTATGAAAAAATATTTAGTAGATTATAGTAAATTTTGCTTAATATGAAGTAAGGAGAGATCCTTACTTTATACTACTTAAGTAGTTTTTTCCAAGATTTTTCTATCTTGCTTGCGAGTTTTTTTGTAATTGATTTTACTTCTTTTAAAGTTTCAGGTTGAAAATGGATAGCTTCAAGAACTCTATCGACACTGCCAAAATGTTCCATAATCTTTTCTACTTTTTTCTTATCAACACCCTCAACCGAAGTTAAAAAATCATACACTTCACTTTTGGAAATCTTCACCTCTTTCTCAGCTGCCTGCTGCCAAGACTCACTCGCTTCATCTTTGCCTTTTGGATGGGGTACATCTTTGGCAGATTTTCCACTTTTGCTTTTTGCAGGGTTAAGTGCGAGTTTATCTTGATAGTTATAGATCTCACTTGGCCACTCTTCATGCCATCTGCGTTTTACATCATACATTTTGTACTTTTTGTCAAGTTTATGGATGTAAATCTCTTTACCGCCAAAGCTTTTCTTCTTCTTGCCAAAATAAGCACCGTCATAACTTGGGCTATATGCCCCAAAAGTGATATGACGCATAGTACGAAGAAGTGAGCTGTCGATTTTACCAAGCTCTTCCCAGTTAAACATAGGAATATTTGGTTTTCTAAAACGCCCTTCACTCAGACTCCACATCAAATACTCACCAATCCAGTCACGAATGTACGGAAAGGCTGCAAATGCAGTAGCACACTCTAAAATACGGACTTTCCCATCTTTACCGTAAGCGATATCACAAGCCCAGTATTCGGCACGTGCAGCTTTTGAAGTCTTTACAGCAAGATCAAGGACAGATTTTGGAACATCCATATAGTCCATACTTCCACCCTGAGAAGTATTTGTGAGCCACTCACCCTCCGGTGCACGACGCCAAAAAGCACAAACAGGCTTGTGACCGATGAGCATTACACGAATATCCGCTTCCATAGGTACAAAATCTTGAAAATACATTGGATGGTATTTTTTCTCTGCAAAAAGCTCTTTTGCCTCTTTGTATGAGTCAACTTTATGAACAAAATAACCACCGTAGTTTGATGGTCCGTAAGATTTTTTCACAATTTTAGGGTACTTCGTCTTTTTTAAGAACTTATAGGCATTATCATGATTATAGTAGATATATGTCTTTGGAACAGGAAGCCCGTATTTCCATGCAAAACGTGTTACATTCTCTTTTGATTTGTTAGAAAACTGTGTATCTAAAGAGGGAATAAAACGGACATGAGGAAGCTCACGAGCGATCTCACGAAATGTCTCATATGCCGTTGAGGGAATATTTCCAATGAGAACATCAATTTTCTTACGCTTTACCTCTTTAATGAAACGCTCTTTATCATTTTTCCAATGATAAACAACTGTCTCTATTTTATTTGGCCACCCTTTAAAGTTTGAGTGATCAAAAAAACGTAATACATAATCTAAGTACAAAAAGCCTAACTTGGGCAGTTCTTTGTTGCTAAGTCCCATTTTATTTTCCCCTAAAATTGCAGTAAAAAAATACTATTTTACTTTTTCTAAATACTCACCATCAACAGTATTGACTTTTACAGTATCACCTTCAAGCACATGATATGGTACTTGAATAACTGCACCACTTTCAAGAGTAGCAGGTTTTTTACTTCCACTTGAAGTATCACCTTTGAAGTTTGGTGGCGTATCTGTAATTACAAACTCCATAATTTCAGGAGCTTGAACAGAGATAGCTTCTCCTTTATAAAAAACGATATCAACATTCACACCATCTTTAAACCATTTTGAAGCATCATCACACTGTTCATATGAGAGACCCAGTTGATCATAAGTATCGTTATCCATAAACTGATACATTTCACCATCATCATAAAGATACTGCATTGTTTTATAATCGATCTCAGGTACTTCAAACTTATCACCTGCATGAACAGTCTTTTCAACAACTTTCCCATTTAAAAAACTTTTAATTTTCATACGAACAAATGCTGCACCTTTTCCCGGTTTTACATGTTGAAATTCTACTACTTTATAAGGAACACCGTTTACTACTAAACGAACATTCTTTTTAATATCACCCATACCAATAGTTGCCATTAATACACCTTTAAAAAAATATTTTACAATTCTACACTAAAAGTGCTTAGAACGTTCTAATTTAAGATAAAGTTTATTTTAGAAGCAGTATTATTGACCATGATGACAGAAAAGAGTATTAGAATGAAAAACAAGTTATTTAAATGAAAAGTTATATTTACAAAATTGAGGATAAACTCAAAAATATCATTGACCCAGAAAGTCTTGAGAAGATCAATAATGCAAACGCTATTTTAATACAACTCTTTTCAGGAGAAGAGCCTAGCAAGATTCAAGCAGTTTTAAAAGAACTCAAAGAACTTTTTTCACAATCTGTTATTATTACTTCATCTACCGATGGAGAGATTGCAGGTAAAGAAGTTTTAACATTTTCAACTGTTGTTACTATTTCTACTTTTGAAAAGACAAGCCTAAAAATTGCCTATACAAACGAGAAAAATAGTTTTGAAGCGGGACTAACACTAGCGAAACGACTTATAACACCAACAACAAAACTCATTATTGCTTTTGCTGACGGTCTTGCTTATAATGGAGAAGAGTTTTTAGAAGCTATTTATAATGCAGAACCAAAAATAACAATTGCAGGTGGTCTATCTGCAGACAATGCAAAATTTGAACAATGTTATGTCGGTATTAATGATGTACTTTATGATAGTGGAGCAGTAGCTGTTTCACTGAATTCAGAAGTTCTCTCAGTGAATAATTTTTACAGTTTTGGATGGAATGCCATTGGACTCAAACACAAGGTAACTAAAGCTATAAAAAACCGTGTTTACACTATAGACAATATCAGTGCTGTAGATTTTTATAAAAAATATTTAGGTGAACGTGTTTCTAATAAACTACCTATTACAGGTATAGAATTTCCTCTTATTATAGACAACAATGGCTTTAAAAAAGCAAGAGCTGTCACTGCAAAGCATAAAGACGGAAGTCTCTCCTTTGCCGGAAATATTACGAAGGGAGAAGAGATCTATATTGGTATCGGCGAAGTAAAAAGTATTCTTTCTAATCCGATCTCAAATATGAATAAGGTCTCAACAGAAAGCTTTTTTATATATTCATGTATGGCAAGACGACGATTTATTCCTGATCTTATATACCAAGAGATAGAGCCTTTTGCAAAAATTGCACCAACAAGTGGATTTTTTACATATGGAGAGTTTTATACAAATGCAAGACCTGAACTCTTAAATCAGACGATGACGACTATTGCTCTATCTGAATCAGATCTACCAAACGAACTCAATTTCCATAAAACACCTTATGAAGAGAATAATACCACCAAAGCACTCATGCATATTCTCAGTGTCACTTCACAGGAATTACAAGAAAAGACACTCCTGCAAAAGCGTATAAGTAATGAACTTACTGCAAAAACCAATACATTAGAGATGATTCAAGAGATGTCTAATCTTGGTTCATGGGAACTGGATCTACAAACAATGAAAATTAGCTGGTCAAAAACAAGTTATACTATTTATAATATGGATCCAAAAAAAGAACCACCCTCTTATTTAGACTATCTCAATATGGTACTGCCTGAAGATAGAGACAAACTTCTAGATATTCAAAAAAAGCTCAATGACGGACAGATCCACTCAGTTGAAATTCGAGTACAAAGAAATGATGAAAAAATTTTAACACTCATAGAGAGTGGGAAACTCCTCTATGAAAATGATGTTCCTATCAAAATAGTCGGTACGACACTTGATATTACCGAATTGCGTATGCAAAATGCTATTTTAATACAACAATCAAAAGCAGCGCAAATGGGTGAAATGATCAATATGATTGCCCATCAATGGAGACAACCACTCAATGCCATTAGTTCTGCAGTTATCAAACTCAATATACAAAGTGAAATGGATCTCCTTACAAAAGAAGAGGTTCATAAAACTACACAATTTATAGAAAACATGACACAAAAAATGTCACAAACAATCAATGACTTTATGAACTTTACAAAACCTGAAACACAAAAAGAGTACACTACTTTTCAAGAGATTTTTCAAGATATTCTCAATATTATTGAGAGCCAACTCAAAAATCACAGTATTCAACTCTCTCTTGATATCGCAACAAAAAAACGTATTTTTGTTTATAAAAAAGAACTTGAGCACATTTTTATTAATATTATAACAAATGCCAAAGATGCATTAGAAGATGTACAAAAAAAGAATAAATTTATTAAAATCAGTATCTATCCGAAAAATCATAAATGCATTATCAAAATAGCAGATAATGGTGGTGGCATTGATAAAAAGATCATTCATAAGATATTCAATCCCTACTTCACAACAAAAGATTCAAATAAAGGTACAGGACTTGGTCTTTATATGAGTAAGAAAATTTTACAAGAGCACCTAAACGGTGACATATCTGTTTGTAATAAAGATGATGGAGCCGAGTTTACAATAATATTGGAGAGACCAGATGAGCAATAAATATATATCAGATATCTACAAACAGTTAAACATCCTTTGTGTTGAGGATGATGAAGATGTCCTTGAAATTTATAAAAATCTTTTTTCGCTTATGTTTCAAAATGTCTATTTTGCAAAAGATGGTATTGAAGGATTTGAAGTTTTCCAAAAAGAACCTGTTGATATTATTTTAACAGATCATAAAATGCCTCGAGCAAATGGTTTAGAGATGAGTAAAAAAATTCGTGAAATAGATGCTTCTATTCCAATTGTTATGGTAACAGCTTTAGAGAGTATAGATATGCTCAGAGAAGCTATTGATCTACATATAACAAGTTTTTTAAAAAAACCTTTTACATCTGCTGATCTCTTTTCGTCTTTTAATGTAGCTGTAAAATCTGCTATAGTTGATCGATGTATTTTTAAAGAACAAAATGAAAAATTACACTATAGTCAATATCAAGAAAATCTTACATTTGAAAAAGAAAAAACAGTTGCAAAAAATGATCTCCAAGAGAGCAAAAAGCTACTTGATTTTCGATGTGAACTCTTTTATAGTCCGCTTGATATTTTAAGTGGGGATAGTTATATTATTAAAAAAATTTCACAAGAAAAATATTTTATTTTTTTAGTTGACGGTATGGGAAAAGGGATCTCTGCATCCGTTACCGCAATGTTATGTAGCTCTTTTGTAAACTATTATATTGAAAAGTTACACGAAAAAGAAGGGTCTTTTTCACTCAATGCACTGCTTCAAGAATTATTAAAATTTATTGCACCAAATCTTTTGGAAAATGAAGTTATTTCATCAACATTCCTTGTTTTTGACAAAAATAAAAATCAGATTGAATATGCAATATTCTCCATGCCACCAATACTTTACACCTCTTTTAGCGATGAATCAGTATATAAAGTGCGTGCTAACAATACACCAATGGCAGCATATACAAAAGAGTCTATTATTAGTACCATACCACTCTCAAATATTGAAAAAATGTTAATATACACTGATGGACTCAATGAGTGTAGTATTAATAATGGAACACAACTCTATACACAATATCTCAAAGATGACTTTAAAAAGGCAAAAAACAAGCAAGATTTTCAAAATATATATTGTAAAAAAGTACCAAAACAAGAGGATGATACAAGCTTCATTTTTTTAAGTCGAAACAGGGTATAAAATCAGCTATAATTTCAAAAAATAAAAATTGAGAATCCTATGAAATTTACTTTAGAAGCGACAAGCGGCAAAGCACGTGCCGCCACCATTGAAACAGCACACTCTACTATTAAAACACCTGTCTTTATGCCCGTCGGAACAGTCGGCAGTGTCAAAAGCCTTGATGTCCATGATGTTTTGGATATGCTCGGTGCTGAGATTATTCTTGCAAATACCTACCATATGTACCTGCGTCCCGGAGACAAAACAGTCGCCAAGATGGGAAAACTCCACGGTTTTACAAAATACCCAAAGAGCTTTTTAACAGACAGCGGCGGTTTTCAGGCATTCAGCCTCTCAGATATGAGCAAACCAAAAACCGACGGTATTGAGTTTCGCAGCCATATTGACGGCAGCAAACACTTCTTTACACCAAAAAAAGTGATCGATATTCAGCACAACTTAGGCTCAGATATTATGATGATACTCGATGATCTAGTGGCTCTTCCTGCCACACAGGAGCGTATCAAGCTCTCTATTGAGCGAACTACCGCGTGGGCAGAGGAGTCTATAGAGTATTTTCGTGCCAAACAAAAAGAGGGAGTTGGAGTTGATCAAAACATCTTTGCCATCATCCAAGGTGGAACAGACAAAGCCTTTCGTACAAAAAGTGCTACAGAGTTGTGTGCCCTTGATTATGATGGCTTTGCTATTGGCGGTCTGAGTGTAGGTGAGCTTAACAACGAAATGTATGACACGGTAGAGCATACGACACAATATATGCCCGAAGATAAACCACGCTATCTTATGGGTGTAGGAACTCCCGAAGACCTCATAGAGAACATTGAGAGAGGCATCGATATGTTTGACTGTGTTATGCCGACACGTAATGCCCGTAACGGAACACTCTTTACCTCTTTTGGAAAACTTAACATCAAAGGGGCAAAGTTTAAAGAAGATCCGGCCCCTATTGATCCTGAGTGTCAATGTATAACGTGTAAAACATACTCACGAGCCTACATCAACCACCTCTTTCGAGCACGTGAGATAGCCTACTTCCGTTTGGCAACGATCCACAATCTACACTACTATCTTAATCTTATGCGTGAAGTAAGAGAGGCTATTTTAGAAGATAGATTTGCCGAGTATAAAAAAGAGTTTTATGCAAAGAGAAGTTAGATCCCTCTAACTTCTCCGAAAAGTTCTTCACCTCTATAGAGTGACTGCTGATTAACAATTTTGTAACTCTTAGTAGGATCAAATACTACAAGTTCGGAGAGTTGCGTACCGACTTCTATTTTTCCTGCTTCTTTAGCTATATTTACAGCAGGATTTAAAACAGTAAGTTTTATAAGCTCACTAAAACTTATCAAGCCACTCTTAACAAGTTTCGTATAATAAAGAGGGAGAGCATCAGCCAGAGCTTCACATCCATAGGCTGCATCAAAAAATGCCACCTCTTTATTAACCGGTGAGTTTGGTTGATGCAGTGTTGTTAAAGTATCTATAAGACCTTTTTTCAAAGCTTCTTGTAATGCATACATATCTTGACGTGAGGCAAGAGGTGGATTTAATTTTGCCGTTGTGTTAAACTCTTCACAGGCCTCATCACATACTATAAGATGATGCAACGAAACCTCACATTCAACACGGACACCCTCCTCTTTTGCTTTGGCTATCAGCTCTACCGAACGCGGTGAAGCAATCGATTTAAAAAGAATTTTAATATCGAAATATTTTGCTATTTCAATCATTCTTGAGACATGCAATACCTCACTAAGTTCTGGTATACCGGCAAGTCCTAAACGTGAACTCACATCACCATCAAGCATAACACCTGAAGAGATCAGAGAGTTATCTTCTGCTTTACAAAAGAGTGTCACTCCATACATTTGCACATATTCAGCTATTTTAATAGCAAGATTATTTTTTGCAATCGTGCTCATATAGGGTGCTATCACACCTTTTTTAAGCAGTATGGCAATATTAGAGAGTGTCATATCACTTTTAAGAGCATTGAGCATCAGATCAATAGTAATATCATCTATAGCTTTAATAGAGTTTTGAGCAAACTCTAAAACTACTTCATCATCTATAGCAGGTGTAGAGTCTGCATTCAGAACAATATGCCCTACACCACCCTTTTTTGCCTCTTTTGCAATCGCTTTAATGTTTTTTGAATTCAGCTGTGCATCTTTAAGACGAACATTAAGATCAATAAGTGACGGAAGTAGATAGCTACCTTTTAGATCAATCACCTCATCACTCTCTAAATCATTCCCCATAGCTATAATTACGCCATCTTCAACCAAGAGATTAACTTCTCTTTCACCCTCTACATCACACACAATCGCATTTTTTATTAACATTGCAGTACACCTTCGATATAATTGCATCATTATAAATGATTAAGGCTTAAAACTGATGAAAATTCTTGTCTCTGCACTCGAACACTCCGCAAATGTTCACCTCAAATCACTCAAAAAAGAGTTAAATGAAAATACAGAGTTTATAGGTATTTTTGACAAAGATCTCGGCAAGCCGATAGTAGATCTCAGAAGCTTGGCAATTATGGGCATTGTCGATGCCGTAAAAAAACTGCGTTTTTTCTTTAAACTTGCCGATGAGATGGTAGAGCTCTCCCGTGAAGCAGACAAAGTACTCTTAATTGACTCTTCGGGATTTAATCTTCCGCTTGCAAAAAAGATCAAAAAGAAGTATCCCGACAAAGAGATCATCTACTATATTTTACCTCAAGCCTGGGCATGGAAAAAAAAACGTATTCCCATTTTGGCAAAAACCATTGATCACCTCTGTTCTATTTTACCCTTTGAACCTGCCTACTACCCAAAAGATGCACCTATTGAGTATGTTGGTCACCCTCTGCTTGATCAGATAACAGAGTTTAAAGAGCAGGAAGTTCAGAAGATAAAACATATTACCTTTATGCCCGGCAGTCGCAAAGGTGAGATCAAACGCCTTATGCCGATCTTTAAAGAGGTTCGTCATAAACTCTCAAATATCACAAAAGCAACGGTGATCATCCCGGAATACTTTTCCTCTGAAGATATAGCGGAGCTCTATGGAGATTTAAAGGGGTTTGCAGTCGTACATAATGCACACAAAACACTCAAAGAGGCTGATTTTGCCTTTATTTGCAGTGGTACGGCAACACTTGAGGCTGCGCTTATCGGTACACCTTTTATCTTGGCTTACAAAGCCAAAGCAGTTGATTATTTCATAGGCAGCAGAGTTGTCAAACTCTCTCATGTAGGACTTGCAAATATTATGTTTGATAAGTTTCGCTCTGAAGAGATTCATCCTGAATTTTTACAAGATGCCGTAACGGTAGAGAATCTTTTAAAAAGTTATGAAACCTATGACACTTCACACTTTTTAGACAATTCCAAAGCACTGCGTAAGTATCTTGGGCACGGCAGCTCAAAAAGGGTTGCCGAGATTTTGCAAGAGGATTAATCCTCTTTTATTTTTCTTGCCTTAATAGCTATTTTTTTGCCGGTCATTTTTGGGGCTGGCTTCTTTTTAGCCCACTTATTGTCTTTCTTGTCATCTTTTTTAAACTCTTTTTTGGGCTTTCTAGCTTCATCTCGTTCAGACTTCTCTTTGTCAAACTTTGGTTTTTCCTGAGTAGATTTTTCATAGCGTTTTTTAGCGATCTCAGAGATCTCCTCTTTTGTAAGCTTTTTTCTTACAGGCTTACCTAATTCACGTTTAACTTTTTGCGGATATTCAAAACCTTCAATCTTCTCCTGCTTGATAGCACGACCCAAAAGCATCTCTATTTTATAAAGAAGTTTTTGTTCTTGCTCATCTAAAAGCATAACAGCCTTCTCGTTTGCACGTCCTACGCGCTCAATATAGACAATAGCCTCTATTGGCATATCATAACTGATAAGAAAATCTGTTCGAAGATCTTTATCTTTGACTAGCTCTCTGTCTTCCACAACACGTATGCTTTGATCTGCAAGCTTTGTTTGCAGTTCTTGTGGAGCATTTGCACAAACGACAACAATATTTTCAGAACTGTTTTCATCTATGATCTTGTTGATAAGTTCAATTTTTTTGTTATTTGGAACTTGATAAATTCGGTGATTGTTTGGTTTAATTGTAATTGCAGACATTTATAATCCTATATGGGTATATCGAATTATACCCATATATACCCTAATTAAAAATCTATATGTTCTAAAAACTCTTTTGGTTCAACAAAACCGATAATAGTTTGTTCATTCATCAATTTACCCTCTTTGTCAAAGAAGAGAACCGCAGGAGGACCAAAAACACCGTAGGCTTTTGAAAGTGCTTTTTCATCAGCACCATTTTGAGTTACATCTGCACGAATCAAAACAAAATCTTGCAGTTTTGCAATAACTTTCGGATCTGAGAAAGTACGTTCTTCAAGCTCTTTACACGCTGTACACCATGCAGCAGAGAAATCTAAAAGTACCTTTTTGCCTCGACTCTTTTTTAAAAGCGCATTGAGAGCATTTAAAGAGGTTATTTTTGTAAAATGCAGTTTTGATTTTGTTTCACCTTCTGATGTAACAGTAATCTCTTTTGTCTTTAAAAATGCCAACGGTTCTGTCATACTCGCCGCACCTGCAAGTGCCGATATAAAGAGAGCCACACAATAGAGAAAAAGAATGAGAGCCACAGAACGTTTAAAAATATGCCCCTCTCTTTCAAAAGCGCCAAGATAGAGTGAAAAACCGATTCCAAGCATTCCAAATAGAAGTGTTGTTATCTCTGCTGAAACAACTTTTTGCAGCATCCAAATTGCTACACCAAGCATAATAACTCCAAAAACTGCATTAACCATTGTCATCCATGCACCCGGTTTTGGCATAAATTTACCGGCACTTACACCTACAACAATTAAAGGCAGTCCCATACCTATACTCATAATAAAAAGTGCCGATCCGCCAAGAAGTGCATCCCCAGTCTGTCCAATATATACCAAGGCACCTGCAAGTGGTGCGGCAACACATGGCCCAACAATCAGTGCAGAGAGAAATCCCATAATGGCAACACCTATAAAACCGCTGCGGTTTGAATTTTTTGAGACACGGGAAACCAGTGCATCAGGAAGTTTTAATTCATAAAAACCAAACATAGAAAAAGCAAGTGCTACAAAAAGAGCTGAAAAGCTATAGACTACCCAAGGTGTTTGCAGAGCAGCTTGCAAATTAGCTCCAAAAAGTCCTGCTAAAACACCTGCAATTGTATAGGCAACTGCCATAGCAAGGACATAGACCACAGAGAGTAAGAAGGCTTTTTTCGTTGTCAACCCCTCCCCTTGCGATACAATCAAACCTGAAATAATCGGTATCATAGGAAAAACACATGGTGTTAACGAAAGCAGCAGACCAAAGATAAAAAAAGTTGCCATAACAACAAAAAAGCTACTCGATTTTATAGTATTTGCAATCAGATCTGTTTTTGATCGCTTTTTAGAGTTCTGATCCTGTTTCAATGATTGCAAAGGCTGTAATGATTGCAGATTTGCTGCTGTTTGAACTTTATTACTATTAATATGTAAATCAAATATTTTTTCCGTCGGTTCATAACAGAGCCCTTGCTCAGAACACCCCTGATAGGAAATTTTTACTTTTATATCACGAACATTATGGAGCGCATCTGTTTTTTTAAGATGCAAAATAAACTCTGGTGATTTAAAATAGACGGCATCTCCCATATGATCTACCGCTTTTGGTGCATCAATTTTAGCAATTTGAACTGTTTTAGGAGAAACAATTGTTACTTTAAGTTTCTCTTTATAGAGATAGATTTCAGGTGCTATTTTCACACCTGCTACTATCTCTGCTTTATCATTCACTTTTGCATAGGGTTTAAATGCCTGATCGGGCATTAAAAACGAGGCGGCCTCCACTGTTAATGCAAAAAGAAGCAAAAAGAGAGAGACTCTTTGAAAAATTTTCATCTTGATACCTTTGAATATAGTTAAAATGTATTATAATATTAAAAAAGAAAATAAGAGTAAATTATGCAAATAGATTTAGAGACAGAAGTATGTGTGTGTAACTCACTCACGGTTGAAGATATAGCAAAATGTATAAAAGAGAACAACCTCACGACACTCAAAGAGATCTTGGAAAATGAGGCAATGCCCATTGGTGACAAGTGCGAAGCTTGTCACGATGAGGGCTTTTACAATGATGGCGTCAATATTCCTCTGATTCTTTCAATGGTAAAGAGTGGACGTATTTAGGTATATCTATAATAAAACAGGTTGTTCCCTCTTTTGAAAGAACACGAATAGTACCGCCAAACTGTTTTTCAATAATCATTTTAGACATATAAAGTCCTAATCCTGTACCGTTTTTACCTTTGGTGCTAAAGTATGGATCAAAGATCTCTTTCATATGTTTCTCATCAATGCCGCCTGCCTTATCCGAGATCATAATTGCCATACGTTTCTCTCCCGCATGCACATCAATAGCGATCACTTTATGTTCCGCATTGCCCTCCTCATACGCATCAATAGCATTATTTAAAATATTAAGTATCACCTGAATCAATTCATTTGTATAAACTTCTACAACAGTATTTAAACTGCCACTACACTCTAAATGAATTGCATTGGCTTGAATCCGTGGTTCAACAAAACCGGTTGCTTTGTCTATAATTTCACCTATTCTAACTCTATTTGCCTCTTTTTCCGGTCGAAAATAGGTTTTAAAATCATCAATAGTATTAGAGAGATAGACCACTGTACTGCTTATATCGTTTAATATCTCCAAAAGTTCCTCTTTTGTGACTGAAGAACTCATCATCTCTTTGAGTTGAATATTTGAAATTTGCAAGGTAATTGTATTGAGTGGTTGTCGCCACTGATGTGCAATCATACTGATCATCTCTCCCATAACAGCCTGTTTTGACTGCAACGTAAGAATTTCATCTTTTTTTATAAGCTCATCAATTTTCTCCTCAACTGTTGCTTCAAGAGACTCATTAATTTTACGAAGCTCTTTTGTCTTCTCATAAACCTGTTTCTCAAGCTCTTTATTGAAATTTTTGAGTTTTCTATGATAATAGATCATAATCATCACAACAATACCCATAAAGAGCAGAATTTTCAGAGCCAGAGAGTAATCGGTTTTTGTCTGATATCGTCCTATTCTCCATGAATTACGAATAGATGTTATTTTCTCTTTTGAGATCTTCTTAAGCGCTTTTTGAATAATATTATATAAAATAGGTTCATCTTTTTGCACCCCGACACTTGCAGCAATAGGATGCTCTTTTGCCAAAAATCCATTTATTTTCAATTTTCCATAGCCATATTTGTCAATAAAGTAGTCTGCCTGCTCATCAAGAGTAACAATGGCATATGCTTTTGAATTTAAAATATCCTGAACCATCTGATTTTTATTATCTTCTACTTTTATATGTAAATAGGGATAGATCTTTTTGAGATATTTTTTAAACGACTCCTTTTGCACAAGCAATATCTTCTTTTTTAAAAGTGTAGGATCATCGATAAAAGAACGGTTGAGTTTTGCCAAAAGTGTAAATGTTGTTACACTAAACGGTTTTGTTGGCTTGAGCATAGTACACGACTGGTTATCCGTTGGCAAAACACTCAAAAGCTTACATCGTTTTTGCTGTAAATTCTCTTTGAGATTTTTTTCTGAAAATGAAGCAATAGGCATAAATTGTATTGAAGTCATATTTGATATCAATGAGAATATATCTGCCATCTCTCCTTGCATTTTTGCATTTTTAATGCCATCTAACGGGAAAAGATCATAATTAATACAGATATTAATCTTCTTATGTTTTTTAATATAGGCTAACTCTTGCGCACTCAATTGTAATTTTTCATCATTTTTATGCTCAGCTGTAAAAATATAGCCATCAAGACTCTTAGGATCGGTAATATTATACTCTTTGATAAAGAGTTCTTCTTGTTTTTTTAAAAAGTTTCTATCAATAGAACCCAACTCATAGGTATAGGGCAAGATCAATTTTTGAACAGCATCAGCTTCTTGTTTTAAACTCTTTTTGGAAATATGCTTTTGATATTTGTTTGCAATAATAGAAACGAGTTCATCTTTATGATTGAGCGCATATTGCCATCCTTTTAAAGAAGCATCACGAAATGCTTTTGTTCGTTGCGGATGTTCTTGTGCCTCTTTTTTTGATGTAATAAGTTCTAACTGTAAAATAAAAAGATTATCATCACTGGGATCCAAAACATTATATTTCACCCCCATTGCATCAAGTTTATAAGGCTCATTAGAGACAAATGCGGTCATAGCATCCACTTTACCTTCTGCAAAATCCTTAACATTAAAACTGTTTGGCACAAGCGTTATATCATCAACACTGACACCATACCCATGTAAATAGAGACCAAAATTAAGCTCAAAGTCCTCTTTAGTGGCCGCCATAACTCGTTTAAATGCTAAATCTTTTGGAGATTTAATATCCGGCTTTGTCAAAATAACAAGCGCTGAACGTTTAAAATAGGAGGAGATCAGCATCAAAGGCTTACCACGTAAATACTCTAAAAATGCTAAAGAGTTATAGATCCCATATGTGGCTTTACCGCTAAGAACATCTTTTTCAATATCAATACCATCTTGATATTCACGCAGTTCAACATCCAAACCGGCATCTTTATAAAAGCCTTTCTCTTTTGCTGCAATAAAACCTGCAAATTCAAACTGATACTTCCAGTGAAGCTGCAATGAAACATGTTGGAGCTTTTCATTGTGAGTTTGTACTCCATAGAGCAGTGATGCAAAGAAAATAAGAAGAAAAAAAAGTCTGTTATTTACCATAAGCATTATTTTTTTAAATACTCTAACACAGTTTGAAGATCACCTTGTAATATCTTTTCGACAGAGCAGGCAATCATAAGGTTAATAGGGTGTTCGAAATCTTCAATAACACGCCCCTTATCATCAACAATAACATCCTCTTTTATACATTTTTCATCTGCATCAAAAGAGTCGCAATAGTCTTGTCTGTTTTGCATATAACCATAAACCTCTTTACCAAGTCCATAAGCATATCCACACTCCCATACCGTTCCACTGTCTGCCTCTTTACCACGAAAAGCATTCAAGTTTGCAATCACAATATCTGCCTCTTGAATCATAGCTCTGTTAGCAAGAAAAATATCCTGTGCAATTTTTTGTTTTGGTTGAGAAAAATCAACAATATTATCTAATGGATAGAGTCCGATAAAACCATATTTTGCACATAACGCAATATACTTCTCTCCTCTTTGTAGAGCATCTGATTCAAATACATCCGGTCCCGCAATATAAATTTTCTTCATATATATCCTCTTCTTATAAAAATAATAATAACATAATCTTTATTATGAAATTTATAAAACTATTTTTATTTGAAAACTCTTAAGGGATTTATTAGTGCTTTTTTCCTATGCTTCAATAAAAAAAGAGAATTATAATGCCAAACAGATTAGCAAATGCAGACTCCCCCTATCTGCAACAACACAAAGAGAACCCTGTAGATTGGTGGCCTTGGTGTGATGAAGCCTTTGAAACGGCAAAACGAGAGAACAAAGCTATCTTCATCAGTATCGGTTACTCATCATGTCACTGGTGTCATGTTATGGAAGAGAAAGTCTTTGAAAATCAAGTATGTGCCGACATTTTAAATGAGGGCTTTATCTCCATCAAAGTTGATCGTGAAGAGCGTCCCGATATTGACAAGTACTACCAAGAGGTCTATATGCTCTTAAACCGTCGTGCAGGTGGTTGGCCGACTTCCATCTTTGCTACACCGGACAACAAACCTTTTTTTGCAGGAACTTACATTCCACCTGAATCCCAGCAGGGAAGCATTGAAGGTATGGGTTTTATAGAATTGACAAGACTCATAGCACGTAAAGTAGCTGCCAATGATGCTGACATCTTAAAAAATGCAGATGAGATCGAGAGCTTCATAAAACAGCCCCAACATCCAAAAGAGGCAACAGTTCTCAAAGAGGAGTTTTACAAACCTTTTCTCACGCAGGCAAAAAGCAACTATGACACTCGTCATGGCGGCTTCTCTGTAGCACCAAAATTCCCTCACGCAACTACACTCCATGCTCTTTTGGTCATAGATAGACTCTATGATGACAAGAGTGCAAAAGCGATGATTACGACTACCTTAGAAAATATGACAAAAGGTGGAATGTATGATCTTGTAGATGGTGGATTTTGTAGATATAGTGTTGATGAAAAATGGCTTATCCCTCACTTTGAAAAGATGCTCTATGATAATGCTCTTTTATCTGCTGTTTATACAGATGCTTATCTTCTTTATAACGATGAAAACTATCTCAAAACTGCACGTGAAATTGCAGATTTTTGGCATAACTATATGAGCGAAGATGGACTCTTCTACTCTGCAAGTGATGCAGACAGTGAAGGTAAAGAGGGAACATACTTTGTATATAGTTATGAAGAGGTTTTTACGGCACTCAGCGAAGCAGGATACAATGATGCAGCAAAAATGTGTGAAGCAATGAGTATTACGCACCATGGCAACTTTGAAAATGGCAAAAGTATTGTCCGTTTTGAGGATGAAATACCGGAGTGGTTTAGTGATGTAAAAATCATTCTTCAAAACATTAGAGCCAAAAGAGAGTACCCTTTTATAGATAAAAAAGTACAAACATCATGGTCGGCAATGCTTATCAACAGCCTCTTTAAACTTGGAGTCGTTGATGCAAAATATGGTGATATGGCAACAAAATCTTTAAATCTCCTTCTTGAGACAATGTACATTGATGAAAAACTCTACCATACAACACTCATCCATAAAGAGCCAAAAGTAGAAGCATTTTTAGAAGATTATGCCTTCTTGACACAAGCACTCTTAAGCGCTTACAAATATACGCAAGATGAGATGCACCTTATCACTGCCCATAAACTTATAAACAAAGCACTTGAACGCTTCTATGACAAAGGCTTATGGAACTTTAGTGATGGTGAATTTAGTGTCAAAGCAGAAGTAACAGATAACACTTACACATCTTCTGTCTCTATTATGGTGGATTGTATGCTTACAATTGCAACACTGCTTGAAGATGAAAAATATACTCATTTTGCATTTAAGACGATGGAGTATAACTCTTATGAGTTAGGAAGACGCCCGATCTACTATCCATATATGCTTACACAAGTCATCCGTTATATCAAAGAAGATAGAGTCATCAAAAGTTCTCTAAGTAATCTCACTGACAATGCATATGAACTTGCAAAGATCCGCTACCCTTTTGTACTCTATAAAAGTGAAGAGCGTAATGACTATATGATCTGTGGAAAAATGAGTTGTTTTGCCAACACTCATGATGTAAAAGAACTCAATGGACTCATTTCAAACTCTTTTTAAAGTTGAAAGTTTTATAATGAAGCAAAGGTGAATTATGAGTAAAAATAAAGAAAAAAGAGTAAAACATGTTAAAGGTGACAGAGTTGCTGTTTGGAAAAAAAAAGAGACCATAGAGTATGAAAATGAGCTCAAACGCCTCCAAATAGAACTGCTGAAGATGCAAAACTACGTCAAAGATACCGGTAAAAAAGTGCTGATGATCTTTGAAGGACGTGATGCTGCCGGAAAAGGCGGTACCATCAAACGTATAACCGAACATCTCAATCCTCGTGGTGCCCGTGTTGTAGCACTTGATAAACCAAGTGACATAGAAAAGACACAATGGTACTTTCAACGTTATGTGCAACACCTTCCAGCCGCCGGTGAGATTGTACTCTTTGACAGAAGCTGGTATAACCGTGCAGGCGTTGAACCGGTAATGGGATTTTGTACGCAAGAGGAACATAAAGAGTTCTTGCATGAAGTGCCAGAATTTGAGAAGATGCTTGTAAATTCCGACATCAATATCTTTAAATTTTACTTTTCAGTGAGTAAAGATGAACAAAAAAGACGTTTTGACAAACGTAGAACCGATCCACTCAAACAGTATAAACTCTCCCCTGTTGATGAAAAATCACAAGGCTTATGGGATAAATACACCATTGCAAAATACTCTATGCTTCTTGCCTCTCATACAGAGTTTGCTCCATGGACAGTTATTCGTTCCGATGATAAGAAAAAAGCACGCATCAATACCATTAAACATATACTCAATCATTTTAATTATCCAGATAAAATAGAGAAGAGTAAACTAAAAGCCGATGATAAAATTCGGATTCATGCCGATGACGAGATCCGAATTATGGAGACGGAGATGACACTCAAAAAAACAAAAAGCTAAAAATACTATCTTTTAGCTTTTTTTTCCTGCTTTTGCAGATACATTCGTTCATCTGCCAAGGCAATAAGCTTCTCAATATCCTGCCCCTCTTTTGGAGCAAATGAGCAACCATAAGAGGCAGAGATATTAAAGTGCTTTAAATTCTCTTCTAAACGTGCAACAAAAAGCTCTAAAATCTCTTTTAATTTTTTTGCATTATATCTTTTATTTTCAATTAAAACTATAAATTCATCTCCACCAAAACGAACAATAATATCATATTTACGAAAAGTTTTTTTAAAGATCTCGCCCACTTTTTTTAAAACGGCATCCCCCTGTGCATGCCCAAAGGTATCATTTACATATTTAAAATTATCCAGATCGATAAATATCAATACCATCGTATTTTCATGACGCTCTATTCTTCCTAGAGCCTGTCGTGCATACTCATCAAGATATTGGCGGTTATAAAGCCCTGTCAAGCTGTCTCGTACTGCCAGCTCAAAAGTTTTTTTAATCTTTTCATTTTGTTGTGATATAAAATAATCATATTTTTTTGTCACCTCTTCAAGCATATTTTGAAGCAGTTGTATTTTTATATCTTCTCTCATTTTTCCCTCATTACAGCAACAAGTGATGTCTCATTATAAAATTTCAATTTCTTTTGCATCTTATCAGGTCCAATCTCTCCAAATGTAAAAAATCCAAAAAGGTTGGTATTAAATTTTTCAACATAAATAGCAGACTCTTTGTCGTGTTGATCTTCTAAAACATATTGACGTGCAATACAGGAGAAGTTAAATGCAAGTTCTGGTTCTGACATTTTTTTATGAAGAAATGTTGCAACCTCTTTATCTGTTTTTAACAGATCTTTGGGTGTTGCAAAAGAGAGTTTAAAAAAATCACCCTCTTTTAACGGAGCAAAAAATTCTACATAATTATTTTGAATATTTGCAACCGTTCGCACTGTCTCAACATAGCCATTTTGTGCATTGAGAATACTCAATGGAGAGTACCAGAGGTTTCTGATATCAAACTCCCCTTCCAAAGCATTGAGCATCTTTTTTGCAATATAAGAGAAGCTCTTGCCATCATCAACACTATAGAGTTTATTCCCTTTGGCTTTTGTGATCTCATACGTAATACCATAAGCCTTAAAACCGAGTGCAACATCAATACAGGCCTCTATATTCGAAAAAGAGAGGAGAATAAAACCATGTTCTATCAATTTTTTACCAATATATTGAAACGCTTGCAGTTTCCCCTCTTTATTAATACCGGAAGAGACACCGCCCACGATATTATCTATAGGTGTATAATTTAATTTTTGAGAAATTTCTTCGACAAAAGAACCTACTTCTCCATCACATAAACCAGCTAAAACAATATGAAATTTATCTCGATTGTTATTAAGATAATGACTTACCTTCTCAACACTTCCCTTTTCTGTAATATCAGGAATACAAAAAGGTTTCAGTGAAGCATTTTTTTGGAACTGCAAACAGCAGGCGCTTAAACTGTTTTTAACAATTTTTTCATTATTGAAATGTTCAATAGCGTGAAAAACCAGAAACGCTTCTGTATGAAAATATTGCGTAATATATTGAGAAGCTTTTTCTATATTTACAGTAGGAGGAAGCGCAAAAAGGAGATAATCATAGGAACCAAATCCATTGTGAATATCTTCATAGAGTCCCTTGACTACTACTTTTAGGGAGCTTTTATCAAAAGTGTCATGTGCCGTATATATAGCTGACTTCATATCTCTATCCTTCTTCTATACTCTATTTTATACCTTTGATGTAAAAAATAGACTTAAACTAGCCCTCTTTAGAGCCCTTCTGGCTTCAATTGTAACCAAAATGTATTCATTTTCTTCAATAATAGAGACTTGTATGTTAAATATCTTTAGCTATAATTTTCTTTTTAAGAAAGAGGTTTATATGCTAAAAGATTTAGGAAAATATATCTTTATGTTTGAGCTTGGTCTCAAATACAAAAAGATCTTTAAAGAGAGCTATTTTCATCCATTCATTACACTGAAGTACGGATATGAAAGACTCTCAAAAGCACGAGGTGAATACTCTAATCAGGTTCTCGATTTTTTAAATATCAAAGTGAAACTCAACGGAACCTTACCAAAAGAGGACAAAATTCTCTATGCCATCAATCACCGATCCCTTTTAGATATTTTAGTGATGGAAAATATCTTCTCACGCTATGAAAAAAATGGTACATGGATAGCAAAACAGGAGCTTTTTGAAGATCCTATTTATGGTGAATTTTTTCAATACAGCGGCTGTATTGCTGTTGATCTTGAAAATAAACGCGGTCTTTTAAACTTTTTTAAGACAATAAAAAAGATCTTCTCAAAAGTCGATAATATGAATCTCTATATCTTTCCAGAAGGGGAACGATTCAAAGGTGATGGCATTCAAAAATTTCAAAGTGGTGCACAAAAAATTGCCAAAGCAAACAACCTTAAAATTGTTCCCGTCTATATAAAAGGTAAAAATGAAGAGGTATTTAAAAATTCTCCCTACCGCGATCCCTACACTGTAGAAGTCTATGTCGGTATTCCAATGGACCATGAAAATCTTGAAGAAAACTATTTGAACTTTTATAACAAAATTATGCAAGAGGATAAAAGAGATGCGTAAAATGACTTTAGGCGTAAATATTGACCATGTTGCAGTATTGCGTGAGGCAAGACGTGTTAATGATCCTGATATACTCCAAGCACTCTATGTAGCTTGTGAAAATGGAGCACAACAGATTACAATTCATCTCCGTGAAGATAGACGTCATATACAAGATAGTGATGTCAAAAACATCTTGGCACACTCAAAACTTCCTGTTAATTTAGAGTGTTCTATAAACAAAGAGATCTTAAATATAGTAGCTTCATTACGTCCACATCGTGCGACACTTGTTCCTGAAAAACGTGAAGAGGTTACAACAGAGGGTGGACTTGATGTTTTTAGATATGAAGATGCAATCAAGTATGCTATTGAACAACTCCATGATTCACTTGTTCCTGTTTCACTCTTTGTCGATCCTACAATAGAAGCTATGGAGCGATCAAAAGAGTTAGGTGCTGAAATGGTTGAACTCCATACAGGGCTCTACTCTAATTTATTTGCAATGTTACACTCAAATCTTCCCTACTCTAACCATGCAGTAGAAGAGCTTAGATTTCCTCGTAATGAACTTGAAGTACGTTTAGAAAAAGCACTACACGATATAAACATAGCAGCACTGCATGCAAAAAAAATAGGGCTAGAAGTAGCAGCTGGACATGGACTCAACTACCATAATGTAGAACCAATTATGCAAATTGAGGCTATTACAGAGTTAAATATTGGTCAAAGTATCATCGCTCGTTCTGTTTTTACCGGTTTGGCTCAAGCAGTTCAAGAGATGAAACGGTTAACAACTCGATGAAAAAACCAACAATAGCTATAAGCGTAGGTGATCTCAATGGAGTCGGTATTGAGATAGCACTTAAAGCACATCAAGAGGTATCTCAACTCTGCCATCCGATCTACTGCATAAATCATAAACTACTCTCTCAAGCAGCAAAACTTCTGCATGTTTCAATTCCCCAAGATTTTGAACTCTATGAAGTTGCCGGTGACTTTACCATAAAAGCAGGTTCTATTGCAAAAGAGAGTGGAAAATACTCCTATGACTCTTTTATGAATGGTGTCAAACTCTGTGAAGATAAAAAAGCTGATGCTATTGTTACACTTCCTATACATAAAGAGGCATGGATGATCGCAGGTTTAGAGTATAAAGGACATACAGATCTCCTTCGCAAACACTTCAATCAAGAAGCCATTATGATGCTTGGCTGTCCTGAGATGTTTGTAGCACTCTTTACAGAACATATACCACTTAAAGATGTTGCAAAGAGTCTAACATATGAAAAACTAAAAACTTTTCTTCTTGATCTGCATAACTCCATACAAAAAGAGCAAATTGCCGTTCTTGGACTCAATCCTCATGCAGGAGATAACGGAGTACTTGGCAATGAAGAGGAGATCATTACAAAAGTAATTCACGATCTCAATAGAGAACTGGGATTTGAACAATTTGTCGGTCCTGTTGTTCCTGATGTTGCTTTTGCACCCTACTTTCGTAAAAACTTCAACTACTATGTAGCTATGTATCATGATCAAGGTCTCGCGCCACTCAAAGCACTCTACTTTGATCAAAGTGTAAATATATCTTTAAACCTACCCATTATTCGTACATCGGTTGATCATGGAACCGCTTTTGATATCGCTTACAAAGGTCAAGCAAATACTCTGAGTTATATAAATGCTGTAAAAAGTGCAATTGAGTTTATAAACAACTAAAGGATAATAATTTTCTTTTAAGAATTTTTTTGTTATACTTTTCCTATATTTTAAGAAGGAAAATAAAATGAAAAAAATCATAACACTCGCTTTTACAGCAGCTTCACTTATGGCATCATCTTTAGTTCAAGATGCTCAAAATGCAGGACTGAAGGCTATTCCACAATCTCAAACAGCACTTTTAAAGCTCATTGACAATCCAAAAAATCCTATTACAAAAGAGAAGGTTTCACTTGGTGAAAAACTCTACTTTGATCCACGTCTTTCACGTAGTGGTCTCATCTCTTGTAATACATGTCACAACCTTAGTGAGGGTGGAGATGATGGTGTTGGTCCGGCAACTGGACATATGTGGAGACACAACCCACACCACTTAAATTCACCAACTGTATATAATGCAGTATTTTTTGGTTCACAATTTTGGGATGGTCGTGCAAAAGATTTAGAAGCACAAGCTCAAGGACCTGCTTTAGCACACCCTGAAATGGCTGCTACAAAAGAGCATATCGTAAATGTTGTAAAATCTATACCAGAGTATGTAAAAGAGTTTAAAGAAGCATATGGTGAGAATGTAAAAATTACTTTTGAAAAAGTAACAGACACTATTGCAAACTTTGAACGTACACTCGTGACTCCATCTGCATTTGACTCTTTTATGAACGGATATAAAGAGGCAATGACTCCAAAACAAAAAGAGGGTTTAAAAACTTTTATTCAAGTTGGTTGTGCCTCTTGTCACAATGGTGTAGCTCTTGGTGGTGAAATGGGTGCATTTAATGTTACTGCAAAATATAAATATATGAATACAGGTGACTTCAAAGGTGATAAAAACGGTATGGTTAAAGTACCAACACTAAGAAACATTACACAAACAGCACCATACTTTCATAATGGTATGATTTGGAACTTAAAAGATGCAATTAAAGAGATGGGACGTATTCAACTTGGTACAAAAATCTCAGACAAACAAGCTGAATCAATCGAAGCTTTCCTTGGTGCACTTGATGGTAAAAAACCACATATGCTTATGCCTATGCTTCCAGCATCGACACCAAAAACTCCAAAACCAAACCTTAACTAAGGTTTAGGTTTCTCCATATTTTAGAGAAGATACTGTATAATTATTCTTTATCTAAATATGGAGGAAATAGTATGTTTACACTAACAGAAGAAGAGAAAAAACTACTAAAAGATCTGGCAAAAAAAACACTTTTTGAAGCAGTTATTCACAATAGACGCTTCAGTCTTGATCCTTCCAATATTCCTACAAAACTTTTAAACCATCTTGGCGCTTTTGTCACCCTTAAAAAAAATGGGAAACTGCGTGGCTGCATAGGACAATTTGAACCTGATATACCCCTTTACGAAGTCATCATTGAAATGACAATTTCTGCTTCACGCTATGATACACGTTTTGAACCTGTCAAACCGGAAGAACTTGATACTATTACAATAGAGATCTCTGTTCTTACTCCTAGGGTACGTGTAAACTCTATAGATGACGTAATTATCCCAAAACACGGAATCTACATTACATACAACGGAAAAAGTGGTACTTATTTGCCACAAGTTGCTACAGATATGAATTGGAGTAAAGAAGAATTTGTTTGGAGTTGCTGTGTAGAAAAAGCCGGTATAGATCCACAACACTGCAAAGATGCAGAGCTATGGGTTTATGAAGCTATTGTATTTTAAAGAGAGTCAGGAGTTAAGCCAACTTCTTCTAAAAAGTGGCGAAGCTCTACGACTGCATCTTTGGAGAGTGTATTTCCTTGATGTGGCAATGGCATAGAGAATATTTTACCCTTTAAATGGATCTTTGCATGATGCTCTTTCGTTAAATCAATCTCTGCACCATAATGTTCTAGCGCACTTAAAAGTTTTTTTGAATCAATATTTCCAGAAATTGGGTGCTCAAAAATTTTTGCTATTTTTTGTTTATGTTTACTCATACTGTAATCCTTTTATTTAATATATATCATTGTAACATTTCGAGCCTTAGTCCTTTAGCAACTAAAGTTGCATTTTACCAAGAGTTATCGCTTTTTGAAAATAAGTAACGTCTTATCTTCCGTATCATAGAGTGAAAAAGTCTGTTTATCGACAAGTTTTAACCCTTTTAACTTTTGAAAAAGCTGGATCTTGTGAAAATACTGCACAATGGTATCTTGGTACTTTGTATAACGTCCATCTTCATTTTTCTCAAACAGGGTAAACTTTGTATGGAGTTCATTGTTCTCAAAAACTGCATCAACACTTAAAAACTCATCATCGGTGTCACTGCTCATCGTCCCCTCTGCAACATCACTAAAGCCATAAAGGGTATTGATATCTGCTATAAAGATACCATCATCATTGAGTTTTTCAGCCATCGCTTCCAAAAACGCTACAAGCTCCTCTTTTGGCATAAAGTTAAGCACATCAAAGATACTCACGATCGCATCATATTTGCCACTCACATCTTTTGCATCAATGCACTCGGCATCAAGCCCTTTTGCCTGACACTCACGCACCATAATGGAGCTCAGGTCCACACCCTTGCACGCTACACCGTCACTGATCATACGCTCCATAAAACCACCACGACCACAACCGACATCAAGAAGTGTTTTTACCTTGTAGTCATCAAGCTCAGAGCGATAGAGATCATAAAGAGCCTCAGTAGCCTCTTCTATGCCTAAAAGATGTTCTGCTTTTGCATAGAGATCAAGATTTGTCATATCTTACGCGTTCTCTGCGTGAATAACATCACGGATCTTCTCATAGATATCAAGCACTTCATCTTTTTTGGCAATGTAGGAGTTTTTGTTAGCAATCAGATACGTTGAACTTGTCATAATATCTTCGACAACTTCAAGCCCGTTTTGTTTCATAGTCGTCCCCGTCTCTACAATATCTACGATCATATCAGCAAGTCCGATAAGCGGTGCAAGCTCTATAGAGCCATAAAGCTTGATAATCTCAACACTTACAGCTCTCTCTTCAAAGTAGCGTTTTGTGATGTTTACCATCTTGGAAGCAACTTTGAGCTCAGGCTTTGTAAGATCAAGTTTTTCACCCTTTTTCATCCCGATAGCAACTTTACAGACACCACGGCGAAGATCCAAAAGACGAACAACATCAAGTCCCTGCTCTTCTAAAGTATCAAGCCCTACAACACCGATATCTGCTGCCTGATGGTAAACATAGGTTGCAACATCTTGGTTTCTTACAAGTAAAAAACGAAATTTCGGAGTCTCCAAAATCAGTTTTCTGTCATCAAATTTAAAACTATCACCAAAAATAGTCTCAAAAATCTCTAAAGTCTCTTTTGCGATACGACCTTTAGGTAGTGCAACTGTTAGCATA
>Ga0256828_1000329_pt1 | contig 32852 bp, 27 predicted proteins | sample CV88metaG_FD_185993 | JGI IMG/M metagenome (GOLD analysis project Ga0256828, IMG submission 185993) | Hydrothermal vent microbial communities from East Pacific Rise, Pacific Ocean - CV88 | ecosystem: Environmental > Aquatic > Marine > Hydrothermal vents | place: Pacific Ocean: East Pacific Rise...
CACTACCCCATTATCACAGACCCTAAAGCTTTGAAAATACTTCTACTGGCACTTGATGACTACTCTGGAGACTACACCACAAGACAAGCCTTACGTATCATGCCTCATGTGGCTCTACGGGCAGGAAATATTCGTTTTGCAGAGTGGGATGAGATAGACTTTGAAAAGAAGCTCTGGACAATACCTGCTGAAAAGATGAAAATGAAGGTAGAACATATCGTACCTTTGACCGATACCATACTGGAGATACTCAAAGAGACCAAAAATTTTAGTGGCTATGGCAAATATGTATTTCCAAGTATCATTCATAAAGAGAGACCTATGAGTGAAAACACCCTCAATGTCGCCCTGCGTAGATTGGGCTACACCAAAGAAGAGATGGTAAGCCACTCTTTTAGAGGTATCTTCTCTACTATACTCCACGAAAAGATCAGTGAACATGGCTTTGATCCACTCATCATTGAGATGCAGTTAGCCCATAAAGAGCAAAATCAGGTTAAAGCTGCTTATAACCATGCCAAGTATTTGGATGATAGGATTAAATTGATGGATTGGTGGAGTAGATATTTGAATATAATTAAAGGAAAGAATAATGGATGACATATATATAGAACCACCACATTATCCTGATAGAAGAAAAGGTATTTATAAAGAAATAAAAAGCTGGAAAAACCATGAACTTAGAAATAATATTGCTTATGAAATGGCAATAAGAAATAAAAAAAATATACACTCTTTAAAAGAATATAAAAACTTGTTGTATGAAATTGTTTTACCTCATACTGATTTTGAAATAAAAATAAGGGAGCTTTTACGCCTAAATAAAACCATTTTATTAGCATATAAAGAATATGGTGAAAACATTTATTTTCGATCTTTTGGAAATAATTACAATCAACAAATTTCTTCTTCTATCTACAATTTATTAGACATATTGCATCAAAGAGGATTTACAATAGAAGCTATAAATTTTTATATTTCTATGACATTAATATCTCAAATTAAGATATTTAAAGAATTAACACATATACAAATTTATTATAAATTACAAGATATAAGTAATAAATATTATGACTTAAATACTTATTTTATATTTAAACTAGGTTCCTCTAAAATTGAAAGTTCTATTTCATCTAAATATATTGAAGACTATAGAAATAAAATATACAACGTTAAACTTGAAGATAATGGCTTATATGCGTATGAAAGAAAATGGGAAAATGGGAAACTTAGTTTAAAAAAATATGCTCAAATTAATCCAGCAACACGCTTTAAAAGTGAAATAAGTTTACAGTATAAGTTAAGTATGTCAAGACCTTTAATGAGACGACCATATAGACATAACCATATTAGTATATCCATCAATACAAACAAATCTATAGATGCCATCAAAGAGGAAGTTAAGCTTATTATTAAGTCATTGTATGAGGAGAAAAAAAACAAATCTAAAAAACAGAAAAAATCACAACATCAATTAAATGAAAAATTTTTTAAACAAAAACTAATGTCACCAAAAAACAAGGCATTATTTAAGCTTAAACATATTCTGCAAGACTATAAACCTTCAACTTCAAGCAATGCAGATCTATATCATGTTGTAGATAATGATATTGATAGTCCTAAAGATTCAAATGATGATAATCATCAATTTTTTATTAAAGCTCTCTATATATATGATTGTTATCAAATATGGAAAAACCATAGAACAGAATTAAAAAAATATTACAGCTCAGAAAAGTTTAAATCCGAGGAACTACCCTATAAATGTTTTATTAATGAATTACATCAAAAATTTTGGAAAAATAAAGATTCTCATGGTGATCATCAGGCAAAAAAATATTTACGTGCCTTTGAACGCTATGTGGAAGGATACTCACATAGTGAAAAAAAGAAGTATATAAAAGATTGCAATAAGCGTGATAAACTTAGGAAAGAGAACTATAAAAGATACTTAGAGACTAATGATGAAGATGAATATCATCAAAATAATTTAAATCTAAAAACTCTGAAAGAAGAAGAACCAAAATATTTTTCTCTAATTTAAAACAAAGGCTACGCTTATTGTTTTAGGATTAGCACGAAAAATCTAGAAGATTTTCGTGCTAATCTCCTTACACCATTTGCTATCGTTTCACATCCGATGCCATCCATTGGCATCAAATATAATACAAGGATGTACGATGCAGTATTTACGCATACAAAATATTACCGATAAAACAAAATTATGCAAATCTCATATATGGGAACAGGTTAAGCAAGGTAAATTTCCTCAACCCATCAATCTCTCTCCCCGAGTTACAGTCTGGGATGCAGATGAAGTAGACGCATGGATGAAAGAACAAAAAGAAATTTCTCGTAGAAAGTCAAATGATGCCTAATACAAAAAAAATAACACTTGGTTTCACTACCATCATGCATGATCCTCGACTAAAATATGAATTAAGTAATAACGATTATTGCATTGCAGATGCAATCTATCATCTGTCTCACAACCCTAATGCAGCAGTAATAGGTTGGTGCTATGCATCTCGCCAAACAATAGCCAGTTTTTTCGGCATCAGCAGGCAAACTGTCTTAAATTCATTATACTCACTGGAAAAAAAGAAACTTATCGAGATCAATGAAGAGACAAGATACATACGGACAACTAAAGTATGGTATGAAAACTTTGTTATGTACAAATTAGCAACCATAAAAAACAAGGTGTAAAAAAATTGTACACCCTGAACAATTATTGACAAGAGCTGTCAAAACTTTTGACCCTATATATATAACTATAACCGAAGAAGAGGAAGAAAAAGTGGATATTTCCAAAAATGATTTTGATACTTTTATTCAATGGCTTATAGATGATGGCATAAAAGCAAAAAAGTCTGAGCGACTATGGAAAAAAACCATATTAAAAAATTTATTACATGATGACAAAATGACACTGGAAAATTATTACGATTTTTTAGAATATCAGGAAGAGAAAATGAAAGAAAAAACTGAATCACATATTGATACCTTTGACTATTTTATCTTAATTGGCAAAACAATCATCACGCAAGCAGGGAAACAAAAAATAAAAACATACATTGAAGCAGATTCTATGATTCATCTATTTTTTGAGGATGGAAATGATCTACTTGTCCAAAAAAGTAAAATACAAGAAAGCTTCGCTAAATAAATGAAATTTAATATTAAAATTCATATCTTGGATCATGCTAAATATACACATAATGAGTTAAAAGATATAGATAAACAATTAATACATTTCAATACATCAGTATGCACAACTTACTTTCTAAGACAAGGTATAGTTAATCAAAATGACATAGATGAAATTATGGTAAAAATTTTAAAAAATATTGTCTCTAAAAAAATTATTGTTAAGGAAAAAAATGGAACCTACACAAAAAAAGATGGAAAAATCATACAACGATACAGAACACGCACCATATTGTTCGATAATATACTCTCAGCATACCATTCTCGGCACTTTGATTCTTCAAAGTCAGTAAACCCACATTTTCATTTTTTATTCCCTACTACTGCCCGTATGGGTAAAGATTTTCTTTATTTAAAGCAAGCATTAAAAGAAGAAGCAAATAAACATAAAATCAAATTCAATTTTATGGAAGAAAAACAAAATACAGGGTTATCAAAAAAACAACTTTATAAAATAGAAAGTTTAAGCTGGACACTCAATCAAGGAAATAGTAATAAAATAAAAAAGTATTTATCTAATAAGAACAGACTAATAGAGACATTAGATCTGTTACAAATGCACTATCGAACAACACAAAATATATCATATTTCATTAAAATTCTCTCTATCATAAATCAAAGACTGCAAGAGCTGGATATTGATTTTATATATAAAAATCTCAATTTAAAAGAGAATATCTACTTTTTTCTCAATGAGAAGCAAAAAAATATGTTAGAGACTCTAGCAAGCGGAAGAAATGTAAAATTAGATCTTTCTCAAGTGATAGACAGGGAAATACTCAAATATTCACACGGTTTTAAAAGCGATACTATAGATGTTTTATCAAAAAAATTCAATTTGGAATTTCTCTCCTCTAAACAACTTATACTCCATAAAAAACATGAACAAAAAAATTCAAAAAAACAGAAACATACTGGTTTTAGAAATTTAATTATAGATGATCTTCGTAATGCCCTTGCCTACGCGAATAGTGAAAAAGATTGGAAAAACATATTAATAAAAATGAGGTATTCAAAAATTTCTATCAATACAGCCAAAACAGTATCTAACCGTGTAAAAATCGGAATCACTGTAACAACAAAAAAAGGAAGCAAAGTATATATTCCCTTTCATAGTATGAGATTAAACTTTAAAAAAATAACTCAAATCATGATGCACAATAAAAAAAGAAACCGTAAAAAAGAAGACTATAGCAATAGATTTGATGCATACAAAAAAAGAAAAGAGAGAAATTATGAAATTTGGAAAAAATATACAGTTCAAATGCAACTTCTTTTAAAAATATATAATCAAGAACATACAAATAATAAAGAAATTGACAAAACACTACTTAAAAAACTGGCAACAAAATACACCATTGATACAAGTCAAATGTATAAGATCACAACCTATCAAAATCAGACAACCATTATAGTCGACAACAGATCAACAATCACTCTTAAAAAATCCTCTTCTGATAGGGGGAAAAGCATAAGTGATATGTTGGATATCGCTATTTTAAAAGGATGGGACTTAACTTCATTAACCATACATGGATCACAAAGTTTTGTGGATGAAGTAAAAAATCAAATACAAAGGAGGCTAAAACCAGACGAAGAAAAAAAACAAGAAAGCATCATGAATAATACTTTGAACTCTAATTTAAAAATTTAACAAAAAAAGGAAAAAAATGTTTGAGATAGATAGATTACATGTTACAACAGAAATTGAAGATAAGCAGATTAAAGAAAATGGATATTTTGCCATATTTGGAAACTATGCACTAAAATTAAATAAAAAAATATTCTCAGTAAATAAAGAAGATGAACTTGAAGATGAGCCATTGGAAATATATATAAATCATCTTACTGAAGCCAGAGCAATATCAATAAAAGATCACTTGATTGAGCTAGATCAAAATATGAATTCATTTATTGAAGAAAGTCATTTAATAAAACAAAATAACTATGATACTTTTACCTATCATTCTGATAGTTATGGTTATAGAAAAAGAGAGGAAGAAGAGGTCGTAAATCATTATGTTCAAACCGCTATCAAATTGTTAGATTTGAAAACGATCAAACAATCCATGATTGAATTAGATAAGCTTGCATACTACAAAGCACAAAAACTTTTTTGGGAAGAGAAAATTAATAATGAATTATCTAAACAAGAGCAAGAAGAAATAGATAATGAATCAAATGATCATGAAGAATAGTAATATGCAAACTGCCCATTAAAAACACTGTTTTGGCGATAGCCAAACGGCAAAGCCGAAGTGTAAAAATCGTAAGATTTTTTGATGGGCAATGCCTGATATTGAAAACTGGATGATTTTTCCTTAAAGCATCTCATAGAATAATAAGACGTTAACTACAAATCTAAACTTGCCCCATTACACTTTAACCATTCTTTATGCTTAGTATAATCAGGCATCAATCGACGTACTTCTTTCCAAAAACGTTCATTATGCGTATGCTCTTTAAGATGTGCCAGTTCATGGGCAATGATATAATCAATAACACCAACTGGAGCCATAGCGATTTTCCAATTGAAATTGAGATTTCCCTCTTTACTGCATGATCCCCATCGATATCCCAATTCCATAACTCTAAAATCAGGTACATTCATAGCCAATCGTTGGTCGAACAGTTTCAATCTGGAACTGATCTTATTTTTCAAATGATCACTATACCAGGCTTTAAAACACTCTTTGGCTTTTTTCTGATGTTTGATACCCAGTTGAAACCATCCGTTTTTCAATTTTAAAGCAGCATCACCTTCTACAATCTCAAGCCTATAATGAGCACCCAAGTAGTAAAAGCTTTCACCTGAGATAAACTGTTTTTTTACTTGGTTGTCCTGATCCATTTTTTTGATTGCCAGTTTTTCCCATATCCATAGGCGTTTTTTCCAAACCTGTTTTTCTATATCAAGGTCATCTAACTTCAGAGGAGAGTTCACCACAATATTACCATCTCTCTCAACGGTAATACCTAGGGATGTTCGGTTAGAACGGATAACATCATAATCAATTAGCAAGTTCCAACTCCTCCAGAGTTTTAGAATTTTCCTTGGTAATACTCATAAATTGCTCTTTGATACTTGATATATTTTTAATAAGTTGTTTTTGTTTTGTATTGGCAATAAGTCCAACCAAATAGTTTTCTAAACTGTTTCTAGAGCCTTCACCTGTAGCACCCCAGAAGTCAACCCTCTGAATTTCACGTGAAGCCTGTTCCACACTATTGATAACAAGGTCAATAATCACATCACATACCACTGAAGTACACTCCTCTTCTTCGCAAAAACTCACAAAAAGATCATAATAAGGCATACACACTTCACACCCTATCTGTTCAAATACTTCCAGTAACTCTCTACCACTCTGAACTTCTTCTTTGAACTTAGATAGTTTTTGAACCAACTTATCCCACTCTCCTTTATGCTCTGCGATGATCTTCTCTAACTTTTCAGCCAGTGATTTATAGTGTATAGGATCTTTATTGAGATTAATACGAATTGTATAACGCAATGCATGCTCCATCTCTGAAGCAACAGCTTTATTGGATCTACCCTCTAAAGCCTGTTCAAATTCGTCATCAAAAATAGAAATAGGTCGTACTTTAGTCTCAATCCCTTCACTCACCAGATGTTCATTGATCAAAGCCTTTACTTTAGCTCCAATTCCTTCAATATCTAACTCTACATCCCTGTATCGTCGTCCTGCTTCATTTTTAATAAGCCCCAAAACTTTGACATCATCAAGATAAAACTTCTTAATAGGATCTGGCAAAATAAAATCTATGAGTTTGGTAAATTCTCTAAACAGGACTTTAAACTCCTGTCTTAACTTTTCATCTGCCAAAAGAATAACAGCGTCTTCCAGTGTGGTATCATCTATCTCTTCAATACCTTTTTCACTAAAGAACTGCATCACTTTTCTATGTGACAATTCAAGCTGCGAAAGCTCTTCGGATTTATCAGTCATAATATCTTGAACATCTTCAGATTCATAATTATTCAAAGCCTCTTTGAGATGTGCTCCTACACCATAATAGTCAACTATCAATCCACAGGTTTTACCTTCATAGGTACGATTCACCCTGGCAATTGCCTGCAATAGATTATGTGCTGTCAATTTTTTATCCAGATACATCACTTGCTCTATCGGAGCATCAAAGCCAGTCAGTAGCATATCGCTCACCACAAGAAAAGCCAGTTGTGACGTTTTCTCCGGGTTAAATGCCTCTTCACCTTCTTTGGCTTCAGTAGGATTTATCGTAAAAAGAGGTTTTTTAAAACTTGCAACACTTTGTTTTTTGTGTGTTTTTGTTGTTAACGCTTTAGGAAATTCATCAGGGTTGTCATTGTGTTGATGGGAGATCACTACGGCACTGCTCAATTTACCTACAAGTGTTTTATAGGGATTGGTATCAGACATCTTTTCATGATACTCTTCTAATGCATTTTTTATTGCTTCATTGTATTTTAGTGCCGCTCTACGTGATGAACTTACCACTTGTGCCTTATATCCATTAGGAAGGATATTCTCCACATAATGACGCACCATATCTTTAGCTATCAGTGCTATACGTTTAGGAGCTTCAAGGATATCGCCTTTGGTTCCATAACGCTTTTTGATCTCCTCTTGCTGTTCCTTTGTAAGATCAGCAAAAAGATCCTCAAACTTACCATCAAACTCACCCTTATTCTCTATAGCATCTTTAGAGGTCATTCCTTCATAGATAATGGGTACAGTTGCTCCATCAGCAACAGCTTGTTGGATCTTATACATATCAATGTATGATCCAAAAGAGTTCAAAGTTTTATCTACAGGTGTACCTGTAAATGCAAGTCTGACTGCATTGGGCAATGCTGTACGAAGTGCTGCACCCAGCTTGGAGTACTGTGTTCTGTGTGCTTCATCTATGAGTACTAGTATCTCCTCTTTGTCACTCAACATTGCATCATCACTAAATTTTTGCATCATCGTCATGGTGATATCACTTACATCATTAGAAAGTTTTTTTCTCAGATCATTGGCACTTGTGGCTACACCGATCTTTTCACCTGTCAGTGCTGCTGTCTCTTCAAGCTGCTCTTCAAGATCACTTCTATCAACAATAAAAAGTATTTTATAATTTTCCATCTCTTTGATCTGACGGGAGTGTTTGATTAGGAATACCATCGTAAGTGATTTACCACTTCCCTGAGTATGCCAAATAACACCATTACGTTCCTGGGTAGACTTAGCCTCCAAGATACGCTTTATCGTCTTTTTTACAGCCCTGTACTGCTGATAACGGCAGACTATCTTCACTCTCTTCCTACCGCTTCCCATGACTACCGTAAAGTCACGCATAATTTCAAGTAAATTCTGTTTGGTAAGCATACCTGCGGTTAGCATATCCTGCTCATCAGATCCATTCTCTTCCAGGCTTTTTGGATAAGGATCTTTCCAGCTTAAAAAGTGCTCCAGCTTTGAACTGATTGTTCCTGCTTTTGCCTGTGTTCGGGATGTTGCTACCACAAAGGCATTGGTATTAAAAAGCTTTGAAGCCCCTTCACTCTGCTCTGTACCTCTGGTATTCATATATCTTTTGAGTTGCTTGACTGCTTCATGTATGGGGTCAGTAATATCTGGAGCTTTACACTCAATGACTACCAAAGGAATCCCATTGACAAACAGTGTAATATCGGGGATGATGGTTTCTGCTCCATCCACCATAAACTGGGATACTGCATAAAAATCATTATTATCAACATTATCAAAATCAATATATTTAACCGTGGGTGACTTTGCTCCCGTTTCATGGTTCAGATCTACAGAGGTATTTTCTATAAGTAACTGTGTAGCCGAAAGATTGTTTTCAAAAAGAGAAGTTTCGTTGATATTGGAGAGTATAGAGATCACCTCTTTGCCCTGTTCGTCTTTCAACCATGAGCCGTTTATCCGTCTAATAGCAGAAATGAGTCTGTCCGTGAGCAGCACTTCTTTAAAACTTGTTCGTCCCAAAAGTGCTTTGTCTGTTCTATATTTATTGTCACTGTCATCAATAACATGGATATCCCAGTTAAGTGCATCCAACTCTTCTAAGAACTTCTCTTCAACATATTTTGCTTCTCTGATCCAGTTACTCATCTTTGACCTTTTTACCCATATCTCTACAATATAGGTAATTTTTTAATTTTTTTACCCATATATTTGCTATATGGGTCATTTTTACCTTTTATGACTCATCTACACCATTTTGAAGCAGATAAAAAAGTTTATTATTGACAAAATAAACTTCACGCCCTACTTTGATACTTTCAAGTATGCCAAGCTTTTCGATGGCACGCAAATGGGTAGTGGCAGTTTTACGTGTAATGCCCAACTCTTCTACAAGAAAGTTTATTTTGGTGTAGGGATGTTTAAAGAGAAGTTCCAGCAGATCTTTACTATAGATCTTTGGTATCTCTTGTCGCAATAGTTTCTTGTACTCTTGCATTAAACCTGTAATACCCTCAATGATCTTAACACTCTGCATAGATGTTTTTTCTACACCATCAAGCATATACATGATCCACTCTTCCCAAGCATTGTCAGTACGCACTTCATTGAGCAGCCTATAGTAGTCTGCCTTATTTTTAATGATATAAGAACTCAAATACAATACAGGTAGATCAAGTAAGCCCTGTAGCATCAAGTAAAGGATATTGATAATCCTACCTGTTCTACCGTTCCCATCATAAAACGGATGGATAGATTCAAACTGATAATGTATGAGTGCCATCTTTACCAGAGGGTCATACTCATCCATTTCTGGATCATTGATATACTTTTCCAGGTTATCCATAAGTCTTTGAATATCCTCATGATTTTGAGGAGGCATATAGACAACCTCTCCTGTTTTATCATTTTTCAGCATCGTACCGCTTTGTGTTCTTATGCCTGCATTGTTATCTTCAAGTACCTGCTGTATCTCTACGATATCTCTTTTGAGTAGCAGCTTATGCTTTGTAACCAGATCAAATCCCTGATAGAGTGCTTCACGGTAACGCTGTACTTCTTTGGCTGCTTGAGAAACATTGGCAGCATGTATACTCGCACGGTAGAGTTCATCATGTGTGGTTACGATGTTTTCTATCTCTGAACTGTCTTTTGCTTCCTGTAAGGTAAGAGCATTGATGAGGATGGTCTGGTTAGGTATGGATCGTGCTGCTCCCTTGAGTTCTGCTAGTGCTCTGTTGGCACGGACTATTTTTTTAAGTACCTTTTTTGTTTCAAGGTCTTGGTCTACAGGTAGTAGTGTAGGAATGTACTCTTGGGTCATATTCATAAATCAACCTCTGTTAATATAGGTAACTTTCTAAATATTTTACCCAAATAATTATAATATAGGTAATTTTTTTAGTTTTTTACTCATAAGGTTAACTAGCCAAGTACCAATCTGTATCTATGCCTAAGTCTCTTTTAAAATCTCCATCATCACTTAAAAGCTTTAAACTATTTTTTTTAACTGTATCAGCAATAATTAAATCATTAAAATCTGTTTTGAGATTACTACTAATTGAAGATAGAATATCAAAAGTTTTAAAATCATCATCTATTTGATTTGCACTTGCAAGAAACTTTTTTACCTGCTTTAAAACTATTCTAAGTGTCTTGTCATACTCTTCTGATGGTCTATAATCTTTTTTATAGTCTTTATTTCCGTCTTGATTAAAATTACGTTCAAAGTCTATTCTCATACACCTATTGATAAATTCAGAAATAACCATTTGATTGACAAAAAGTGTACATTTCTTTTCAATCATTTTTGCATAGACAGTAGCATATTTATCTACTTGGTATTCACGTGTATTGACAAAAGAAGGGGAAAATAAAAAAATAAGAATATTTGTATCTACAAATACTTGATCACTTGGATCAATTTTATAAAGGTTTGACATATCAATCATCTAAAATACTCTCTTCTATTTGTTCACTGCGTTTAATATCTTTAAAATGATTTTTTGCTGTAGGGATTACTTTTGTTTTTAATAGATCTAAATCGTCTTCATCTATGTCAATATACTCTATAGCCTGATCAAGAACATCCCAATTGCCAAATTTTTCATAAAGCTTTCCAATTGCTTCATTAAAAAAATGAGAAATAAGAATGTCAACACCTTTAAAAGAGAGTTGAATCTTCTCTTTCTTTTTCAAATGTTCATAAATAATAGAAAAAAGCTTTTGTCCATCTTCTGTAGACATGGCTATACTGTTATCTATGACTTTTGCTACATCAATTGTTGTCATTTTTACGTTCCTCCTTCAAGAAATAGTAGTGACGATCATCCGTATTTAATTGGATACTAATTACGGTACCTTCAAATGAACTTTCAAGACTCGTTATATATTCAGTTCCATTCTTTATGGAATAATACCCATTATTTGAAATAATCTCAATAGAGCCTTTGCTTAATGAGATTAGATCCATTAATAAACTTAACCCGAGACCACCTTCACCAGTAGATGAGTTTTTATCCTCTAGTGCCCATTTAATTGCTTCCTCAGCACTTAGTGGTTGAAACTTTTTTCCCATTATTTTGTCACTGAAATTACGGTCACTTTTAAATTTCTTTTTTAAATAATTATTTACATTATTCTTAATGGTAACACCATTATCTACTATAGTAAAATTAAACTTATCACTATTAGGATAAAATTGTCCTGAACAAAAAAGTCCTACTTCGCTTTCACTATGCCTAAATACATTGGAAAATAATTCTAAAATTTTCTGTAGTATTTTATTTAACAGCTTTGGAGATAGATTTCCAACTTTTCCTTGAATCTGTTGCATAAAATAGATATAAAATTCTTGTAATGGCTTATCATAATCTCGTAATGGTATGTTTGTATACTTAATCATTGTTCTATAAGTGTCTGCACCATCACCGTGTTTACCAAACACTGATAAAAATCCTATTTTTTTCATTGAAATAAGCACCTTAGTATCGCTTGGAGGAACAATATCAATTTTTATATTTTGTTTCCTGAGTACTTCTAAACCCATACCAATAACAGAAAGATAATGATTACGTAAAAAAGTGGCATTGGAAAAATCAAGAGTCAATGAATCATTGGCACTTGTAGCAATAATGTGTTCAAAGTAATCAACTGCCACAAATAGACTGTCTATTTTATTTATAGTTATTTTCCTCATATCTCTATCTTAACCTTTCCACGTATGCAAGTCATCTAGCAATCCTTTTCCCAACTCTTTTAACTTAACATTATTATACATTATTGACTACAACCTTTAACGGTATACCAGCAAACTCCATCAAATAGTTTTCTGTAACACCTAATAACGTTAAAATTTCATCAGAAATATTCTGAGATGATACACCAGGCTGCACGATATAATTAACATACTCAACAGGTATCTGTTTCTTCATAATAATTAACAGTTTTTCAAGTTCTTCAATGGTACCAAACCCATCTACCAATCGAGAACATTCTGCTCCACCCCATTTTTTTCTTTCTCTTCTGAGTAAATGATTAATAAATTCATTTCCATCTTTATGTTTCCAATGTATCGATTTTTGTGCTTGTCCACATACTTCATAAAAATTTCCTATTCTATTACTAACCACTCCCCCACTAGCATATTTTAAATGGTACAAGTTAATTTTTATTTTTTTCTCTTCTAATTTTATTGTGACAATATCTGCAATCTCACCAGAACCATCGTCATCATATATAACATCAAAATCTTCTTGTTTTAGTCTTTCTATTACTTTATATTGAATGGAATCTGTTATTTTAGGAGATACTTTTTGTGCTTCTTTTGCCAGATCAACACCTGTCCAATCCCAGTCATCTATTAAATGCTCCCTTGGGTATGGACTAATAATTTGTTTAAGCGTAACAAATTCATTACCAATCAATGATGAGCCATCTGCAAACCATATGGTGGGAGTATACCTCTTAAAATAATCTTCAATACTTATAGTTGTTGTCCCATATGAGATACTTACATCAATCCCTGATAGATTATTAATAGAGAAGTCCTCCATAATAGTTCCATCTTCTTTTGTTGTTTCAAATAGAGTAAGCTCAAATTTAATTTTTCGATCTTCTGTAACTAATTCAAAAAATAATCCACCATCCACAGAAGGATCACATATTTGTAATTCTGAATTAAAAAAATCGTATGAAATACTATTAATCATAAATGAATATTTTGTTTCTTTATATACATATACTTCCTCATCCCAATCAATCCACATAGGATAGACAGGCGGACGTTCTGTAATTAAAGTAGGAATTAATGTATCTCGGAGTACCTGATTAGGATCAATTGCAGTATCAGATAATTTTCTAGAAAGTTTTTTATTCCATTCAATAAATTGTCTTAAATCACCTTTCATATAACTCCATATACGTCCTTTATAAGAACAACCTAAAGAGACTTTGGAACCATTTTCAAATCCTGAACCAAAAACAAAAGCTTTTTGAGCCCTTTGCTGTTCTGCAAGAGTTAATGACTCAGCAATATCTGAACCAACACTCATTCTGAATCGAATATGCTTACTCAAAAATTCTTTTAATCCCACATTCTGTAATTTCACTCTTTTGATGTTGTGAAAAGCTTTAAAAATATTAATTCCACTAATTAACTCTGAATCATCTCCAATAAGTGCTGTTGCCAAATTCCTATAGAGTCCACTTTTATCAGACCCATGAATAAATAGTAACTTCTTTTCCTCATCATAATATACCACCGTAATATTCCATACAAGGTGATAAATATCTTTAATATCTCCCCATTCCAAAAAACTCTGTTCTGCTGTAATAACTACTAGCAGTTTATGTTGTTCATTATAGTCATGAAACTTATACTCATAATTATCATAATTGTTAAAGCCTTGTTCAAAATTATCAGGATGCCAACCTATAGAATGGTTTTTATACACAACTGAACTCATTGGTATTCTAATATTCTGGAAAGGAATTGATGAGTTTTCAAGATTTTGGAACCCAGAAATAAACTCTGCATATTCTAACTTCTCTTCAATCTCATCATCACTAAGAGAGGATAATAACAAGTTCCAGTCTGCATCTTGAGAATATAACTCATTGAGCTCTTCTACTACTTCTGTATCTGCTAGATTAACAATGAAAGAGGCATTACCTAACTCTTCATCATGTCTTGTGCGGGTAAACCTTCCTGCAAATTGTAATGTAATAGGGAGACTCTTTTTTATATCATGAAAAGCCGCAATTTTCAATTCTGGTAAATCAAATCCTTCACCAAGCATATCAACACAAACAATAATTTTATGCTCTTTATTTTTAATGGATTTTAGTACAGTATTTCTACCTTTTACACCTGTATGAATAACCACTGGTGATAAATCATCATGCACTTCATAAAGTTGAAAAATCTTATCTGCTCTTTTTTTATCACGACACCGTGCCATTAGTATATGAGGATAGCCATCAGCAATATCTTCTCGTAACTTTTGAACTGCCATTTCAGCAATTCTTATATCAGATTCTTCAGGATCATAAACACGAATAGGTAAAAAATCTATTTGTTTAAAGTATCCTTCTTCTTGGGCTTTTTTTAATGGGAAATTAAATATTATTTTTCCATCTAATCTTTTTCTATCATTCCTAAATGGTGTTGCTGTAAATTGGATAACTTTTTTATCTTCAAACTGTTTTCTAAAAGAATCCCAAGATTGAGCTTTAACATGATGAGCTTCATCGATAAAATAGTGCGAACACATCTGAGTTATTTTTTCCTGTTGATCCAAAGGACTACCTGCTACGATACTCATAGTTGTAACGATAACATTACACTGAGAAAAAAACATTTCAAGTTCAGCTATAGTATTAAATTTTTGTTTAATCACACCAACAATAGGATAGAGAGATTTTTCTCCTACTATTCCAAAATCTTTAAGAAGTCCTAATGTGAAAAATTTTTCATAGATTTGTGTTCTTAATGCATCAGATGGAACAGTAACAAGCAATTTTTCACAACGATTTGCAATCAATACAGAAAGCATTGTCTCAGTCTTTCCTGTTCCTGTAGGCATCACCACGGTAGCCAAGGTATCAGAAACTTTTAAATGACTCAAAATAGAATATATTGAACTTATTTGAGGTAATCTTAAACCATTAATGTCATTGTCTTGATCTTCTTCTATAAAATGAAAATCATCCCTCCAGGAATTAACAACTTCAGATAATGTATGATTTATAAGTTTTGGATGTCGCTCCCATTTTAAGCGAAGTGTATTAGTAGAAAGTCTGACTTCAGTAGGTTTTTTATCTGCTACTAATATATATTCTTGATCTTCTGGATATTGCTCTTTTTTTAGGGTTAAATAATAAGTAGTTTCCCCACTTCGGATGATACTAAAATAGTTACCTTCTTCTACTATTGCAAAATCAACTTCAATTTCTTTTTCTAATAATTGATATATACTATTTTTTTGTTGTCGATATATCTCTCGTTCAAGTCTTGGTAATTTAATACGTCCCATTTAGCCATCCTATACTTATCTTTTACTTTCTATAATTTATGTTCATTTTCCTAGTAAATAAATTATCGTACTAAATATCTTCATTATATTACAATAGAAAATCATTTTCTATCACCAAAATAGAAATATGAATAAAGATAAACATTTATAAGTAGAAAAAATACAAATCCTAAAACATCTGATATTATTTCATTAGTTTGAATAAAAATATCCCATAATAGGTAAGGTTTTAGTTCTATATTATCCCACTTTTCCCATCGTTCAATAGCCTGCGTGAACTCATGATCTATAGATAACAATAGGGTTCCTATTAATGCAAAAAATATGGCTGTTATTTCTATTAGATACGTGTAATAGATCTTTGGAAGATGGTAGATACATTCTTTATTCTTTTTTATTGAGCAAACTATAGGCATAATGTAAAGCATAAAAAAGAGTAAAGCACTACTTCCTCCAAAAAATGTAGCAAAATGATTGATATTAATACCCATTAGATTTAACTCAATCATATTTTTATTAGATTGATATGCATAAAATCCAATTAAAATAAAAAATAATATAAAAAATAAATTTATATAAGCAACTTTTTTTCTAAAAGATAATAAAGCATCAATATTTTCTTGATTCATTGTTTAACCCTAACCTTCCCACTAAGCAGATCATTCATCAACCCTTTTTTCAACTCTTTGAGTTTAGCAAGATTCTTTTCTTCTGTTTCTATTTTTTTGTCTTGGGTTGTTAAGATATTGGCAATTTTTTGTTGCTCCTGAGATGAAGGAAGCAGAAGCTTTAATGTTTTTAAGTCACTTAGTAATATTCCTTTAACTGTTGTGCCTGTACCAAGTGCCTCTAGTTTTTTTCCATGATAAAGTAAATTCCAAAGTAGAAATATTGTGTCTATTCCTTTTTTAGGGATAAGTGCTTTTAAATCTTGATTAATTGTTATATCAACAGTATTTATAAAAAATCGTCCAATTCCCATGCGAGTAGAAGTAATGACATTATTAGCTTTTATTAAATTTGTTGCACTATGATCTATACTGGAAAGTGTAATTTTTTCTTCAGAATTAGTTATATAGAGTTTATTGTGTAAATCTTTAACCGTTACCCACGGAATGGTTCCATTTTCCCAATATTCATCAATATTTCTTGCAGGTGTTCCTCCACCAACAATTTTTACAATATTTCCAAGTATATCTACCTTCCACCCCTCAGGAATCAACCCAAGCTCACTCTCTTTATACTTATGCGTTTGGGGGCTCCGAATCTTTCCGTTTTGGTCGATGCCGTTGGTAAGCAGATCATGCATCAAACCTTTTTTAATGTTTTTCTCTTTTGCTATGAGCTTTTGCGTGGCTTCAATGGCTTGATCGAGGGTGGAGAGGATTTTGGCGATTTTTTTTTGTTCTTTAACTGGAGGAATTTTCAAAGTTAGAGTTTTTAGTTCCACTAAGCCTACCCTTTTTCTAGTAGAACCTAATGCAATACGCTCAATAGATTTTCTAAAGTATGGATGATTAATTGAGTAAAATATAAATTTATTATCAAAACTATTTCTATCAATTTTAACTCTGATTCCATCAGAACACATAATAAACTTATCTTCTATATTAGGAATTAGACATGCACGTCCCACTGGATCACCCATCTTTGACATAATAATATCATCTGGAAAAATTTGGCAACTAAAAAGTTCTTGTGCTTTTAATTTCGATGTATAAATAGAATCTTTATTCCGAAACTCACCATCCCCAATATTTTGTAATTGAATAATTCTTACGCCCTCTCTGGTATAATCAGAACTTTTTAAATCTGAGCCAAAAGGTCCACCAGTTAAACTATACCTATCATCTTTATCAACAATATCTTTTAAACAAAATAAATTCCACCCCTCAGGTACATTCATCACTTTACTCATTGATATCCAAGCTCCGTCAAAAAGCTTTTGATAGCTTCAGTCGCTTCATCTCGCTCTTTTTCTATCTCACTAAGACTTACATGATATTTATCCCAAAGTTTCTCTATATCTGAGATGATGGCTTGTTTCTTTTCACTCAGGTAACGCTCACTAAAGTTAAGAGCATCACTTTTTAGCATATCTGTCACCAACGCTTTTACATCATCCACACTTTCAAAAAGCGCTGCTTTGATATCAGAAATTTTCTCACGCAACACTGCTTTATCGCTCTCTTCTTTGGCAGATTTGAGTTTTTTGAGTAGCTCTGTGAGCTTTTGCTGCAAAGCTTTTTGCTCATCATCAAGTTGCTCTGCAAAAAACTGACTCCCCACAAGATACGCATCGCTGAGGAGATTATAATTATATCCGCTGCTTTTGATCGACTTGAGGGTAAATTTGTTCTTCACCCACCACGAAGCAAAGATACCACGTATCTTGAAACGGTCAAGTACAGGGTATTCCTGAGCTTCAAAAGCCTTTTCCATCAGAGCATAGCCCTCTTTATAGAGCATTGCTATATCTTTACTCTCATCATCTATAAGGCTCTGGTACGCTTCATACCAATTAGAGACGATCTCTTGTACCATTGCATCTGTCTTTTGAAAGTTCTTAGAGGCTTCCAGCACTTCACGGATCTGTGATTTTTTTGCTATAGTATCGCTAAAAGCATAATAGTTTTCATCTTTTTCTTCAAATACAATCTCTGGAGCCAAAGCATAGCTGTCCATCAGATTACTGTTCCACTCAACCTTTGGCACACCTCTGTGAATGTGAGCTTTCACATCATGAGGTTCAGGCGGTGGCGTATTGTCAACATAACGGCGAATGTTCAGGTTGAAATTTTCTGCTTCTATCTCTTTAAGTGTGACCAAACGGGAGTAGGCAGGTATCTCTAACATGTTATGATAGACAAAGTTTATCTTCTCTATATCTTCCGCACGCAGATGGTTTTGGTTTTTACTCTCCTGGTACTCCCTGTCTGCATTGATGAAAAATACTTTGTCATCTTTTTTTGCTTTATTGATGATGAGCAGAGCCGCAGGGATCCCCGTACCGTAAAAGAGCCCGGCAGGTAAACCAATAACTGCTTCAAGTATCTTTCTCTCTTTGATAAGATATTTTCTAAACGCCCCTTCTACACTTCCACGAAAAAGTACACCATGAGGCATCACCACACCCATCTTGCCGTCACTCTTGAGTGAAGAAATCATATGCTGCACAAACATATAGTCAGCTTTCTTCCCAGACTCAGGCATGAAGTGGCTAAAGCGTTCTTTGAAGGTGATCTCAGACTTTTTATAGTTCTGAGAAAATGGAGGATTGGCTATCACCCTGTCAAATTGTTGTAGCTGTCCGTTCTTAGTATGTAGTGGCTTTTCAAGAGTATCTTCATTTTTGATATCTGCATCTGCTACACCGTGCAAGATCATATTCATCTTACACATCGCCCAGGTACTCGCTATGGCATCTTGTCCATTGAGAGAAAAGTCTGTAGAGTCGTAGATCTCTTTGATGTGCTCTTTTGCCTGTATGAGCATACCACCACTCCCCACTGTCGGGTCATAGATACTCATCCCAGGCTTGGGGTCTAGTATCTTGGTCAAGAGTGTTACCACACCCGTAGGGGTATAAAACTCTCCCGCCTTTTTCCCTGCACTGTCTGCAAAGTATTTGATGAGATACTCATACGCTGCACCCAAAAGGTCTGGAAACTCAAAATCCTCATCTCTTAGACGAAGCTTGTCAAAATGCTGAATGAGCTGTTGCAGTTTTGCATCAGAGATCTTGGAGTTACCCACTTTTTTGTTAAAGTCTATATGCTTTAGCACTCCCTCCAAAGAAGAGAGATTGGCTTCTTCTATGGCAGCCATAGCAATATTGAGTTTTTCACCAATGTTTTTCTTCAAGTGACGCAAGGCATCCCACTTAGCCTCATCAGGTACATTGAAAGCAAAGGCATGTGAAGCCATGAGTATCTCAATGGTCTTTTCATCATGCCCGTCTTTCTCAAACCCCTGACGTACTTTTTCATACTCCACATCATACTGATCCGAGAGACGTTTCAAAAACAACATCCCAAAGATATACTCTTTAAATTCACTCGCCTCCATCTTACCCCGTAAGATATCAGCCGCAGCAAAAAGGTGTCGTTCAAGTTGTGTAAGGGTTAGTTTTTGCATAGATAATAGTCTTTCTTCCTAAGTTATTGATATGGTATTGTATTGGTTGTTAGAAGTTGCTTGTTATTACCCATTCAATAAGAAGAGAGAGGCTTTATCAAAAAAAATTACCAAAGCCCGTCAAGCTTTCACCACGGGTTACTGTTTGGTTGGAATCTGAGGTTGAGGAATGGATGAAGATCAAATATTTTTCTAATTTTTTTGAGTAAACAAATATCTTTCTTCCAAAAGTTCCCTTAGCTTCTTGCTAATTTTCTCATCTACAATATCCCACCTATCATCAAAGACATACAAATCATTTTCTTTTGCGACTTTTACTAGGTCATCATAAGCAATATTAAATTCCAATATGAGTGACAATACTACATTATGAGGTATCAAAGAAAGGGCTATCTGATTTCTTCGCATATATACATCTTCTATATTGTCTACATGTATGAGTACAAATTTTATATCATTTTCTTCTATATATATTTTACTTGGTCCCGTACTGTAATAATAGGTATCACAGGTATCAAATGAGGTAAAAGCACTCCAAACCTCTGCAGTATCTGATGACATTCTTATTTCCCATCCATATTTTCTAGCAAGTGCATTTGCCAAGCTACTTCCGGGAGCAGTTTTAGCTCCCGAAAAAAAACTCTTTCCCTCTCTTCTATCTTTTTCAGGATAATAGTATATCCCTCTTATTATAGTTTTTATGATCTTACCTTCTCTTACTAATGCAGACAAAGCCCTATATGACTGTGCTCTTGTAAAAAAATTTAAAAGATCTTTGGTAGAGAAAGTAAAACCTTCACCTTGTTCCTCTATATAGGCAAATACTTTTTCTTTCAGGCTTAAGAGAGATTTTTTTTGTTTATTTTCCAATAGAGACTCTTTCATCCTTCTATACGCATCATGAGAGACCATACTGTTTTCATCTTTTACATTATCTACACCAAGCTCTTTTGCCACTACTGCTATCGTATCGAACGAAACATCATGTGCATGCATAAGGTATGAAACTTTTTTTAAAACAGGATATTCACAAACTTTTCCAATATCTATAGGTTGTGAATGTTTTTGAAGTTCTAAAAACTCTTCTTTTGTCATTTTTTCTCCTTCTATTTGCAGATTTTTGGAATACGCAGCAAAAATGTCAAGTTTACTTTTTTATGCAGCCTGTTCCGTGTATCATGGTAGGCAAAGATATGTACAGTTTTGAGTCTGCTGTCTACAAACCTGCCTTCCTTTTCCCACTTATACTCAAACTCATACGCTCCTTTAAGCAAATGAGCGATATCTTCTCTATAGTATCTTCCAGCCTCTAACACTATAGGAGGAAGCTTACTTTGTGTCAGATCTCTTTTGTATGGGTTTGTGATGTTAGTAATACTCAGTGAACAAACAGATGATGGATTCTTGGCATATAGGGCTATATCTACAGGAGTTTGTTTTCCTATAGTTCTTATTTTGCTTTTGAAATTATCCAACATATCTGCTTGAGCCAGGGTAAGCAAGCTTACCCAGAATATACACTTGATCAAATATTTCATCTTGACTACCTCTCTTTTTTAGTATGTTCTCTCCATGTAGCTTACTTTCATAACACGTCCTCTACTATTGAATATAATTTGAACTACTTTCTTATCCATAACTGCACGACCCGTTAAGCCTTGGAAAAGTGCATTTTTAAAAGTTTGTTTACTTGATTTTGCTTCACTATATATCCATGTAGTTCTACCATTATATGCACTTTTACTATTTGGTCGTCCCCACTTTTTCTGTACTTGCTGCATTGTCATACCATTTTTTATTGCTCTTCGTGCATCACTATAGGAATTAACCGTTTTTAAATTTGCATTACTAAAAACACTTGTACAACCACTAAATCCTAATCCCATAATCACAACCATTAATCCTAAAATTATCTTTTTCATTTTGTCTCCTTATCCTTAAAATCAAGTACTTTCATACCACCTCTTTTTCCATACTCAAATTATGCTAGAAAAAAGTTGGATTAGTTGTCACATCTGTTTTGCTCCAGTTATTTCGTATAAGTTTTTTGTAAAAGTCCTCATCACTGCGTGCATAGACATCAAACTGTGTACCTAAACAGTTCTCTATTTTGTAGCAACTCTGTTTTACAACTTCTTTTAAGTCTCCTCTTGTTACAGCACAGATGAGCTGACATATCTGTGGTTTTGATGGTTTTGAAATAAGCCTGATACCATCATGCATCTTTTCCTCCTTTGCTAAAGAAACTCACATCATTCTAATACTTAATAATGGGATTAGTTGGACAATAAGAGTAAAATATTATTGGCTATAATTACTATTATTATTCTTGGAGAAAAGGAACATGAAGCACTCAGATATTGTCAATCTTATACTAAGCGAACTTGAGAAAAATGGTTTAAGTCTGCATTCGCACCGTGAGATCCATAATACACTCTTACCCGATGAGGAGTTTAGTTCCTACCGTTCCAACTGGAGCAACTGGATAAAAGGAAAGCCTCAACGCATCAACAATGCCCATGCCAAAAGGGTCATTCAAGAGACCATTGGTTTTGAGGGGTATATCTGGGATGCCGACAACCAAACACAGATCAACTCCATCCGTCAAGCTGTACGAAACTTCATGCATCCCATTCCCAGAGTTGACCTTAGTGCTTTGCTTCCAAAGAATACCCCTCTGACAGATACTCAAACCCAGATACTTTTGAAGATCCGTAAATCCAATAATGAAGAGTCCATCAAAGATCTACTGGAAAAGAGCAGTTTTCTAAAAGCCCTCCCAGAAAATCAGATATTTTTACTCAAACTACTCTCTTTACTTTTTGAAAAAGGAATGTATGACTATCTCATAGAGACCATATACCCTGCTCTGTTACCACACAATGCAGAACATAATAATGTCAAGATCTTCAAAGCCCATACCTATGGTAGTATGAAAAACCCAGAGTATTTAAAAGCTGTGTTTCTGTTACAAACCATAGATACAGACTCCACCGAACAAGTACTGGAAGTACAAACAGGACTTCTCTCAAATCTACGTCGTTATACTTTAGAAAAAGAGTCACTTACTAAAGAAGAGCTACTGGAAGCTCTGACAGCATTCAGGCAGCACTATACAGCTATTTTTGAAAACATAGAGAAGCATCACTACTACCCGGGCACAAACCTGATGTATATGCTCAAGCTCTTTATGCTCATCTCCCCCAATAAACCGTACATAGACGCAAATGATCTGGAGCAGATATACAAAGATACCAAGGCATCTATAGACAAAGGTTCTCACTCCAAGTCCGACGAAACTCGCTACTATGCTATGATAAGTAACATAGAATTCCGTCTACTCTTAGGCAAGAACCATCTCTCAGAACACCTCACCTCATGGCTAGACAACCACCAACCCTCAGCTACCTACGTAAAACGCACACTACGGATGATGCGGTTTTTTGTACGTACGGTAGAGCAGTTTGGTGTGGGTGATGTGTCAGATGTGGTGGGTAGGTTTAGAGAGGTGATGGGGATTTTGGAGGGGTATGTGGAACATAAATTACGAGAATCTTAATTTTGCAGTTATTTCTGTAGTGTGGAGCTTTGCCCATTAGGAAATACCCTTGGGGTTCAGCTCACCACATAAAGATATGTGAAAGCTATCTCTCTTTTACTGTAAGGGCTGATACATATAAACAACCAAAAAATATCACAAAATTAGAACTTTAATCTAGCCTATCTCCCATTTTTTCTAAAACCTCAATAATTTCTTTATTTTTATCAAGGTTCATATCTACTAAATCCCAATACATATTTCCTACTCTATCTGCTTTTAGTAAAAAATAGAATGTATGTAAATTAAAGTAATATCTTTGAAATATAGATAAATATTCGATATTATTTTTATATTTACTTACCGTTTCTAAAAAAAGTTCATATGCATATGCAATTTGTCTTGCAATTACAGTATATCCTTTAGGGTTACCTAACTCATCTAAATTAAGGTAAAATTGTGATTCTAATCCCTCATTTTTCATAGTTTTAAATACTGTATCAAGAGATTCTAATAGTTTCTTTCTATCATAAAAAAATATATTTTTATTAGTAATTGCTTTATCAATAAATTGTCTATTTTCCATATCAAATAAAAGGTCATTTTTGTTAATAAGTTCTTGAAGTGCATTACTCTTTGGGTTGTATCTATATAAGATGTCTAAAAACACAAGAAGAAGATTACTATATTTAGAATCAATAGATTCAAAAAGCCCAAAATTAACATCTTTTTCTTTTATTACTTTTTTACCTAAACTGAAATAGTTATCTTGTAAAAAACTATAATTATGCTCAATATATGATCCTATATAATCTATCCCTAATTCTTCATCGGCAGAATATCTACCACTAATACTATAGTTGTTTAACCAATCATAAAGTGTTTTATGATAAAAAGTAAGCACTTCGTTATTTTTATTAAGTAATGAACCAAATTTATCTATTATTTTAAATATCTCTCGTTCACTTATATTTAAAATATGTTTTAATAGCGATATAGGAATACCTATTCTAGATAAAATTAGAATATTTATAAATCCCAGATACTTCTCCTCATACTCATCTATATCTTCAAATTTCCTCTCAAAATATGTCAGATAAAACCCTTCCATGGTGGCTGGTAGCAGTTCAATACTATTTATATCTAACTCATTATCTTTAATAATCTCCAAATCAAACAGTGATTTGAGATAAAGTATATTCCCCTCACTCTTTTGAACAAGTGCATCTATGATTTCATTATCTTCTATATTTTGATTTTCTTTTAGGTATATCTCTAAATCTTTTAAGTTATTGCTATCTTGTGTTTCTAGCACAATAGGGTTAAACTTCTTTAGCTTCCTTGCAAGTTCAGGTTCAGCCCTACTTGTAGCGACTATACCCAACCAAGAAGGCAAGTCCAAAAAACGATTTGAGATAAGTTCTACTATTTCATTTTTGCCATCACTGACTGCCTCATCAAGTGCATCTATGACAAAAAAATACTTTTTATCAGGTTTACTTATCTGTTGCAATGGCTCTAGTAGTAGCTGGGTAAATATATGCTCTGCACTTTTACTGAGTGCATCTTTTAGGTGTAGAGTTTGGAGTATTTTATGATACTCAACAAGCTGTGTACTAAGCTCATAAATGAGAACTTTTAACATCTCTCTTGGGTCTTTGGACTCTGCATAGTCATACTGACAAAAGTGAACACTCAAAGCAGACGGATGCGTGGTAGCAATATAAGTAGCTATGGCACTTTTTCCAAAACCTGCTTCTGCCTGCAACCATAGCACCCTAGAGTTCTCTTCTTCTAGCCATCTATCTACCTCCTCATAAACCCACTTCCTACCTACAAATTTATGTATATGCTTTCTAATAGTTGTTTCAAATTTTATGGGTTCCAGCTCGGTAAGTACTCGTGTATGTTCTCCCTCAAAACCAAGCTCCTTTTCTCCACTTAAAACGGTGATGATTTCTTCAATCTTCTTACGATAATCTTCTTCACTTTTTAATGCTTGCAAATCAAGGTACTGTATGCGACAGATTTCTATAGGCAATACCTCTTGTCGTATCATCACAGGAGCAATAGGTACTCTATGTGCTAGAGAGTGTGTAAGCTCCCTCAGACAAAACCCATCTGGTCTACGTGCAGAGTAAGGAGTGATAAAATAAAGTACCCATTGGGAACGAAGTATCATTTTCTCAAGCTCCACTGCCCAATCATGCGTAGTTCTTAGCTGTTCTTCATCCATCAGGACGGTGAAACCCTCTTTTTCAAGATCACTTTTTACTCTACGAACCATCTCTACATCTTCTGGATTCTCTTGATCTCTACCATATGAGATAAAGATTGTTTTTTTATTATCTGTCATTACCCTTCTCCTTCATCATCCCAAAACTTCAATTTCACTACTAGTTCTTCAATACTTTTATCTAAATTTCCAAAATCTAATTTATAGCTAAATCTAGAATTTTTTAGTTTATCTAAAACAAATCTAGTTTTATTATTCAGTTGATTATCTCTATGTGTATATACAAAAGATTCCATCTCCTCTATATTATCAACAATAACATGAAAGACTTTGGCATTTTTTTCTATGGCATAAGCTATCTCATCAATTACATATTTACTTTTAAAAGTATGGTTACTGATAAGCACAAGAAAAATCCCATTTTCTAGTACAGTATCAATTGCCCTATTCATTAAGTCATGAACACTATATGGCAAACCTGTTTTTATGACCTCATTATAATCATAAACTCCAAAATCATTTTCTTTAAGTTTTTTTGCTATCTTGCTACTTATTTCCCCATCTTTCATTGCATGAGAGATAAATACCGTAGAGCATCTTGAAAAATCCATTACATCATCTAATTGCTTTTCTATATCATCTTCTAAATTTATCTTTTTAAATACTTTATTCTCAAGACTCTTTATCATCTTCACTTCTTCTTGTACCCATTTGGATGCTCTAGCATTAGGGCTGTCACAAAGTATAAACCAGTTTCGTTCAGATATTTCACGTTTTATTAAATCATCTAGTTCTGACTCATCATCTAAACATTTCAAGAAAAAGAGCAATGGATTTCCACCTCTCTTTTCAAACTCATTACGAATAAATCTAACCTTCTCTATATCTTTATGCGAGTGAGATACAAATATCCAAGCTCCCTCACCTTTTTCTTTTGCCATCACCCCCTCCTTCACCAAAAATTCTCAACCCCTCATCAAACAACCCCGTACTATCCACATGCCTAAACAACCGCATACAACTCAAAAACTTCATAGCATCAAGTTCATTTCCGAAGATCTCTACTAAGCTTCTGTCTGCATGAACCAATACAGCTTCGGTACATTCCACGAGGCGTGTGCCTAGTAGTGGGTGGTCATGGTAGGCTTGGGCTTCTTCTTTGCTGCCTATGGCATAAAACTTTGCCATCTTCCCCATCCCAGTCTTAGGAGTTTGAGGAAAGATATACCACATCCAATGGCTCTGCTTCTTCCCAGCCCTTAGCTCTGCTAGAGCCTTGCCATACATAGCCTCCTGTGCATCTATAAAGCGTTGGAGGTTGTGTGGATCTTTAGGCATTAGGTGTCTCCACAAGCTCATAGCCTGCATGGGCTAGATAGATAGGTATGTTAAGTACACCACTTACATCATATTTGTACGTACCTTTAAGATCATCTGTATCAAACTGACTAAAAGGAAGCAGACACGGATGTCGTTTGACTTTGTCATCTCTATTTTTGTCATGTTCCCAGCCATTGAGATAATGAAACGCATTCCATCTGTCATGTTCACTTCTTGCGAGCCTGCTCAAAAGTGTATCAAACTTCTCAGGGAAGTCCATACTTCTCTCTTGTTGTAGAATAATATTTTCAACTATATCTGTATTGTATTTTATAAGTACCTGTAACTCTCTATTTGACTTTTGCTTTTTAAGCCCCAGAGCTACCAGTTTTGTATCGATGTGTAGTGCTTGTGCCTTGTTGGAGTCTTTTTTGTGTACAGAAAGTTCCATCCATTTTTCATCAAGTGAATCTATAGCCAGTTCATCACTTCCTATATAGTCATTATTTATCAGTTTGGCTATGAGGTCTAGCCTCTCATCAATCAAGTTCTCAGGAGATGAAGCCTCTTTCATACTGCCAAAAGCATAAAAGTTTGCAAAGGAATCTTTATTTTTGTCTATTGCTTTTCCTAAGCCTAGGTTATGATATAGAGCAAAGAGTACTTTGGTTTTGAGTGTGCCTTTTGTACTTTTTTGCAAATAGGTTGTATCTTGCAGGTTGATGGCTATATCTAAATTCTGTTCTTCATCTTCTGTAGCTATGATAACATTGGTCAAATTTCTACTGTTCCAAATTTTATTCTCATAAAACGCAATATCATCATATGCCAACTCTGTACACTTGACAGAGAGATGAGGGATCTTGGTTATACCCGTAAAGAGTTTTTGCACTTTGGCATAAAACTGCTTAGCATCAGGAGCTACCAGATGCAGTGTAAACTTATTTTCATTTGGCAAAGTAGAAAGCACAGCCAGTTGATAGACTATCTCTACTGCTAGAAGAGAACTCCCTACTACGACTGTACTAAATGTTTTATCACTTTCTATGATCTCCGGTTGTAATCCTAATACAGTGTGCTTACCAAAAAGAGCCTTTGCCATATTTTCATAGAGAGAATAGGTGATGATGTCTACATTATTTTGACTCTTAATGACCTCTTGCTTAAACAGCACACTCAAATCTCTATTTTCTATGCGTACAAAAAGCTTCTGGTGCTTGTCATCCAGTTTATCTACAAGCAAAAGCCCTATGGCGATGTTACGTCTGTCATTTCCTGTAGAGATGATGCAGTTTTTAAGTTGCTCTAGATTGAGCGTAGAGAGAGCATCTTCAGCTTTTTCAACAATAACCCCAAAGCCTCTGCCTTTGTAATGTTCTATATTACCATTATTACTGTCAGACTCTATGACCAATACAGAAGTATCATCATCTTGCAACTGATCTAAAAATGTACTGTTTTGCTCCCCAAGCCCTATGAGGAGGATGTAAGGAGTTTTCTGCTGCAACTGAACTGTCCATCTGTCAATAAAATCTTTAAAAAAGAGGATGGCAATCCCTAAGAAAACTGTTACCGTCGCAAAAAATTCAGCAATGACAAGTTGTACATTCGGATTGTTTTCAAGAACAAACGCAAAAAGCCCAAAAGATTTAATAATTACCCTTGCACCGTTAACATCGGGGTGGATCATGTATCCCCATACTCCAAAAAATAGTGTCAGTACTACCGATGCAAAAAGAAGTGCTTTTTTATTTTTGAGTATTTTATATATGAATTGTATAAAATCTTTCATCCTCATCTCCCTCCTATTTCTCTAAATCCATTATACTTTTTCAAACTTGGATTTGTTGGACTACCCTAAGAACCACTCCCTCACACTAGCCAAAAAAGTAACTTCGTCAAACACTTCTTGCTGAAATATATTGATGCGTCCGTAGTTAGCTCTGGCTTGGTCTCCTTTAGTGAACTGAAAGCGTTTTTTACCCGACTTGGAAGTACGGACATTTTTACCTCCTATACTGAGGATCATCGCTTTACCGTCATCGTCTAGGTACTCCATGACAAGGTCCGTTTTGTACACATAATGCTCTCCATTGAGTCCGCTGACAAGTTTGCACTCTATGGTATGTAGGTGATTGTCCTTGATCATGAGGATGTCCAGTTCGTTCTGCACCCCTTCTTCTACCTCTATGAGTACTCCTGTCATCACATCATCAAAATCAATATTCTCCATAATGAGATGATAGATGTACTCCTCAAAAACCGTACCTTGTATAAATGTGGTCTCTTTATATTTTCCTATGGACTTGAGTCTCTCTTTGTAGGTGATGTAGCCCTCTATCTTGTCTATGGATGTATGCTGCAGCTGTGAAGTAAAGGCTTTAAAGCCACTGAGGTTTTTACATAATGCTTTAATGCCCTCTTTTCTTTGCATGAGTTCTTTTTTAGGGGTGTAACCAAGTAGTTTATAGCCTTTGAGCTGCAAATGTGTAGCGATGTCCATACACTCCGTGATCTTCTCTTTTTTCATACCATCGCAGGTATGCAGGTTGTAAGTGTTGGCATACCTGTCATAAGCAAGCACATTTGCCCCAGCATGCAGTAGCTTAGAAGCCAGCACTATGGCTACAGAACTCAACCCATCGGTAGAGTTAAGGTAAACGTTTTCTATGCCTTTAGCCTGAGCCACCGCATACTCCAAACACGCTACTATGCTCTCAAAAGAGTCTTCCTCTATCTTATACTCCAACACCTCATAACGACACTCAGCACACCCATCTAAAAATGCCCTCTGCCCTGCTATAACACGCTTGGCATTGGCTACATCACACTTGGCATCATCATAGACGATGATGTGCTTGTTTATCTTCTCTTTAAAGGCGTAGCTTATGGGGAGTATGGAGGAGTGAAAGTCTCCGATGATAGAGATGAGGGTCAAATTATTACCTTTATTCTATTCATTATCTGCTCTTTCAAATCCTCTCCGTCACTCCAGACCAGATGAGGATATTGTCTAGTATCAAAGGATAGCTCTTCGGTATGTCCTTCTTGGCATGTCCAGATTATAGGTATTTTCATTCCCATTGCAAAGCCTGCTTCAAAATAGACACTATTTCGATGGTTGGTAAAGTCTGCAATCACAATACGCGAAGACTTCAGTTTGGCTATGATTTCATCTGATATAGCTCTGTCATGCTCTGTTGTATCTTGGTTTACCACAACATAATTAAACCCTAGTTCTTCTATGCCTTGTTTAACATATGTACTAAATATTTCATTTAACCCTTCTTCAAAATTAAAAGCTACAAAGATATTTTTAGAAGCTTTATTTGGCTCATCTATATTTTCAATATATTGAAGTCCAGCAAAAGTTATATTACGAAATATATGCCATGGATCAGAGCCATATTTAGTTGTCTGTCTAGGTGCAACAATTAACTCTTTTTTTACAAGTTCATCAAGTAATATATCTCTTTCTTCTTCATTTTTCAACCAACATATTGAATAAATTTTTTTATTCTTAATATCTTTAAACTTGTTTATAAAAAGCATCATCAGTTCTAGTTTATCCTGAATCCTCTTCTCTTTCATCATTATCAAACTATCAAACTTATCTGAACTAATCTTTGGGACATTATTGAACAAATCATTTTGTTCTCGTATCCAGCTAGAAACCTTATAAAAGTTTAATTTATCAATATTCTCGTCAATGGTAAATGAATCTGTTAAAATATATTCACCACATATTTTACAATTAACCGATACATTGTTATCTAATGGATCTAGTCCTTTAGTAGTATTAGCTTCATTCCCACATATGTTACAAATACTCATTTCATAACTCCTTCTTTTTTAATGATAATATCCTAACTACCTTTCCCTACAACATCAAAAAAGAGTAATAAATTACTTCTATAATCTTTTTTAAGAAAAGGTACAATTGCACCTTCTCCCATCACTGTTGCACCATTTTGACTATCAGGAAGAGTTTCTTTTATTTCTTGTGTATTATTTTTGGTATTTTGTATTCTCAAGCTGTAACCATAATATTTTAATTTAACACTATCAGTAAAGTTAAGAGTAACACTACCTCTTAATGGCTCCACATTATCTGCAGATATCACCGATGATACTTTTAAATTTGAATTTGGTTTAAATGTCTTATATCGTAAATTATCTAACTGATATTTTAAATTTTCAATAGATAAATGTCCTGCATATGCATGCAACTGAAAACTCAATCTATCTCCATCATTAACAATTACATTTTTACTAAATTCTGATTTTATACCATTATGCTTTACTGAGACTAACAATGATGGTATTGCAATTGGACTATGTAAAGTAGCCTTATGCTGGTAAAAGTTTTTGTAACCAAAATATAATAATCCAAAGATTAGAGATATAGAAAAAAGTAGTAATAATTTTTTCCAATTAAATAATTTTTTTTCTGTCCCTATTTGTTTTTTTAAATTATTAATTTCTACATTTTGATCTTCTATTTGTTGTCTATTCTTATGAACATTTTTTTCTAATTTTTCAATTCTAGTACTATGATTTTTTATAAATGAACATAACCTATCTATCCCATTATCACTATTTTCATGAGTAAAGGTTTGCCGTGTTCCAATATCATGTGGTAATGTATCTATCGTCAATGGTGGTGAAATATAGTTATAATATGTTTTATTACTGTCTTTTTTCATTAAGCTTAAATATACAGCTCTTTCCCTAACTAAATTTTTACTCTCTATATATTCTCGTTCTGTTCCAACCATAATAAAAACTATTGATTCTTCTAGTGCAATTTCAATTTCACTATCCCAATCTGACAAACCTTCTTTTTCTAGAGTTACAGGACTAAAAAAAACTTTATAGTCTGATTTCAATGTTTTATAAAGTCTTTCAGCCAATTCATAGTCTCTAGTTTTAATATCTTCATATGTATTCTTAAAAGAAATAAATATTTGATATGTTTCTTTTTTCATAATAATTTCTCCCTAATCCAAACTAGGCTTCGCTCTCATACTATCATGAAGCACCACCCATTTACTATTTTCTTCTAAAGCCTTCAACCCCAAGTCATAAACTATCTTCCTGTACTCATCACTATCTACACTCACAGCCTCCAAAGCATCTTTAGCCTCTTCGAAGTCAGCTAACATTGCGTTGAAATGATAGATGTCATCTTCATAGCCTTCTATCTTGACGTACTTCTCACCTATGAACGCAGCCACAAGTAGTAACAACCCAGAGACAAGCACTAAGATATGCCAGTTAAACCACAAATCACCATGGTCTACAATATGAAATAACTCTAAAGTAGAGACTATAAACATCAGCACCAATACACCAAACCCAAGACGATAAAAAAGCTTCTCCCAAAACTCCCATCGTTCAAAACTTTTATGCCTCTTAGGTAAGGCATCTTCTTTAAAATATTTTATCTGTCCGTTGATCCAGTCTTTTGGGGTATCACCCTCATCATAAGTAGGGGTAAAGGGAGTGTTATCCATGTAGGTCATATTTTTAAGTGCAGTTTTGATCCATGTGAATTTATGGTGTTGGTCTTTTAGGTAGTACCTTGCTACACTCTTGCCAAGCTTTGCACCATTCCAAGCATTTTGCACACGCAAAGCCTCTGCAAACCCACGAGAGTAAACAAAGTCATCTTGTACATCCCCTTTGTGCATAAAAAAGTAGTATAGCCCAAATGCCAACAGCAACCCAAGACCATACCCCAAGATGAAGTGATCCAAACGCAACGCATGCATGATCTCCAAACAAGCAATGGCAATACCTGTCAAAATAAGAATGGCTTTAGAGTAGTTTTTGAATTTTGTTTGGTTAACTCGTGCAGTTTTCTCAAAGTAGTGCATCTGCAACTCCATCCAACCCAG
>Ga0256828_1000330_pt1 | contig 32847 bp, 29 predicted proteins | sample CV88metaG_FD_185993 | JGI IMG/M metagenome (GOLD analysis project Ga0256828, IMG submission 185993) | Hydrothermal vent microbial communities from East Pacific Rise, Pacific Ocean - CV88 | ecosystem: Environmental > Aquatic > Marine > Hydrothermal vents | place: Pacific Ocean: East Pacific Rise...
AATGGCATCTCTAAAGAGATACTCTCATTATGCGATGAAGTCCTCTCCATAGAGATGGAACAAGGAGTAAAAAGCTTCAATGTCGCCATTGCAAGTTCCATTATGATGTATCAACTCAAACACGCTTAAAAAGGGCTACTCACCCTTTTTGAGGATAAAGAGTTTAATATGGTACTCTCTTGCAAGGACTCTGAAGCGTCTAAGGTTTCGTTGGTCGCCTTTGCTCTCTCCTACAATCAATCCAACAGCTGGTTTTTTACCTGTTAATTTAGCATAGTAGAGAGATTGTCCTACGCTCTCTGCCCATTTCTTTGCAAAATCCACCTCTACGGCATACTCAGAGGTTAAACAATCTACACGTGTTTTATCGGGGAGAACTTTCTCAACAATACCATCAATCTCTTTACACAGACGGAGTTGGTAGTGTCGCTCTTTGTAGCGTTTCTCTTTTTTAGGTTCACTCTTTTGTGTGGTTTGAGTTTGACAACCACTGATAAGACAACCAACAACAACCAAAAGAAGGGTGATAAATGTTTTCATAAAAAATCTTTATAGGGAGATAGTAGAGGTAGACCCCAAAGGGTATACGCTCTGTTTAGAAGAGAGGGACTCTCCTCTTTTTTAATGTAAGAAGTGTCTTACCGTGGTAAAGTAGAGTGCAATACCGTGTTCATTGGCTGCTTCAATGACTTCATCATCACGAATAGAACCACCTGGTTCAATAATGGCTTTCACGCCAGCTTCAGCTGCTGCATCAATACTATCACGGAATGGGAAGAATGCCTCAGATGCCATCGCAGCACCACTGACATCTAGTCCCATCTCTTTGGCTTTTTTCAATGCACACTGAGCAGCGTCCACACGGCTAGTCATTCCCATACCCACAGCAACCATAGCTGAGTCTTTGACATAGACAACACAGTTAGACTTTGTAAGCCCTGCAACTTTCCAAGCAATCTCTAAATCTTTCATCTCTTGTTCAGTTGCAGTCAATTCAGATTTTTTATGGGCATTGTGTACTTCATTGTCACAGATACAATCTGCATTTTGGTAGACAAATCCACCATCGACGTGTTTAAAGTCGTGAGAGTCTTTTGCCATCACTAACTTTTTACCCCCTTGAGAGAAGAGTTTTAGACGTTTCTTCTTCTCAAAAACCTCTAAGGCTTCTGGTGTAAAGTCTGCTGCCATAACAACCTCTAAGAAAATCTCATTCATCTTCTCAGCCAAAGGTGCATCGACAACACCATTAACAGCCACCACACCACCAAAAGCAGAAACTGGGTCACACTTGAGTGCTTCAACATAACTCTCTAAGAGTGTCTCTTTCAGAGCAAATCCACAAGGGTTACCATGTTTGACAATACATACAGCATTCTCATCACCAAAACTTGAAGCAATTTTCAATGCACCATTAACATCGTTAATATTGTTAAATGATGCTTCACCTTTAAGTTGTTTAAAGTTTTCAGTGAAGTGGTTATCAAACTCATACAATGCACCATCTTGGTGAGGATTCTCTCCATAACGTGTCTGGAACGATTTTTTACCTGTAATAAATTGGTACTCACCAAATCCATTATTAAAACGTCCATTCATATAGTTTGCAATCATCGCATCATACCCTGCTGTATGCTCGAATGCTTTAATCATTAAATTACGTCTAAAGGTTAAATCATCTTCACCTTTTTCAAGTGCTATCAGTACAGCGTCATAATCATTCACATCTGTAACAATGAGAACATCATTAAAGTTTTTCGCAGCAGAACGAACCATAGTTGGTCCACCAATATCGATATTTTCAATAATCTCATCAAAATCTTCTGTTCGCTCAATGGTCTCTTTAAATGGGTAGAGGTTTACACAGACAAGGTCAATCCCCTCAACACCTAACTCTTTAGCTTGTGCTACGTGTGCTTCATCGCCACGTTTATGTAAAATTCCTCCATGAACATAAGGGTTTAGTGTCTTTACACGCCCCTCAAAACACTCTGGAAATTTTGTTACTTCATCAATCTCAATGACTTTTACACCTGCTTCATTGAGCTTTTTAAAAGTACCACCTGTTGAGATAATCTCCCAACCTTGCTTCTGTAACCCTTGTGCAAAGGCTACAATGCCATCTTTATCACTAACGCTTAATAATGCTCTCATTCTCTCTTCCTTCTTTCTTATAAATCTTGTTCAATTGTACGTGCAAATGTATTAAAGTAGATATCTTTTACCTTCTCTAATGGAAGTGATACATTGTTAATAGTAACATTGTCTGACCCTACTGTACCAATACGCTCAAAGGCTACACCTAACTCCATTGCCATCTTAGCAAACGCTTCAAGATTCTCAGGTGCAACTTCGACCAATGCTCTACTTTGTGACTCATCAAAAATATCTCTACTCTTCTTCACTGAAACTTCTGCTTCAATCCCTTTGTCTGAGATAGCTGACATTTTAGAAAGTGCAATAGCAATACCACCAACATTGACATCTTTAGCAGACTTCAAGAGTCCTGCTTTATTGGCTTCAATCACCAAGTCCCATAGACGTAACTCAGCAGAGTAGTCAAATGATGGAAGGGTTCCTACGGTCTCTTTGTGAAGGGCTTTAATGTATAACGAACCACCAAACTCCCCTTTTGTTTCACCAAGAAGAAGCACAACACTGCCCTCCTCTTGGAATGAAGAAGGAAGCACTTTATTGGCATCATCATTGAGTCCAACCATTGCAATGGCTGGAGTTGGGTAGACTGATACACCATTGGTTTCATTATAGAGTGATACATTTCCACTTACCACAGGAGTTTCAAGCTCACTACACGCCTCTTTAATCCCTTCACACCCTTGAGCAAACTGCCACATCACTTCTGGATTTTCTGGGTTACCGTAGTTTAGACAATCGGTAATTGAAAGAGGTCTAGCACCACTCATTGCCACATTACGACCAGACTCAACCACTGCAAGTGCTGCACCCTTTTTAGGGTCAATATAACAGTAACGTGGGTTACAGTCTGAACTCATAGAGAGGGCTTTTCCATTCTCTTTCACACGAATAGAAGAGGCATCTAAGCTTCCAGGGTGTTTGGTTGTATTGGTCTGTACCATTGAATCATACTGATTATAGACCCACGACTTATCTGAAACTTCAATGTTTGAGAGGAGTTGTTCATACGCCTCTTGGTCATCAACAGCACTAAAGTCATCGACACTCTTTGCATTAACTTCATCAAGATATGCTGGACGAGCAACAGGTCTATCTAGTACAGGTGCTTCTTCACTCACTGGTGCAATAGGCATATCACACACTCTCTCACCGTGCCACATAAGCTCCATTCTCGCTGTATCTGTTACTTCACCAATCACAGCAACATCAAGTCCCCACTTCTCAAAGATATCAATAATGGCTTGTTCGCTTCCTTGTTTTGCACAAATAAGCATACGCTCTTGTGACTCAGAGAGCATAAAGTCATACGGTGTCATACCCTCTTCACGTGCTGGTACTTTGTCTAGGTGCATAATGAGTCCTGCACCTGTCTTACCTGCCATCTCAAATGCTGAAGAGGTAAGCCCAGCTGCTCCCATATCTTGAATTCCAACAACGTGGTCTGTCTTAAAGAGTTCTAAACACGCTTCAAGAAGTAGTTTTTCTGTAAATGGGTCACCTACTTGTACTGTTGGACGGAGTGATTTTGACTCTTCTGTAAAAGAGTCTGAACTCATCACAGCCCCACCTAGTCCATCACGTCCAGTCTTTGAACCAACATACATAACAGGGTTACCAATTCCAGAAGCGACCCCTAGGAAGATTTCATCTGATTTCACAAGCCCTAAAGAGAAAGCATTTACAAGAATATTTCCATTGTAAGACTCATCAAAACTCACCTCTCCACCAATGGTTGGTACACCCATACAGTTACCATAACTTCCAATTCCATCAACCACACCACGAACAAGGTGTCTTTGGTATTTTGCTGTTTCAGAATCACCCTTGACGGTACCAAAACGTAAAGCATTCAAGTTTGCCACAGGACGAGCGCCCATTGTAAAGATATCTCTTAAAATTCCACCAACACCAGTTGCTGCCCCTTGAAAAGGCTCAATAAACGAAGGGTGGTTATGTGACTCCATTTTAAAGACAGCAGCCATACCATCACCAATATCAATCACCCCTGCATTCTCACCAGGACCTTGAATGACCCATGGTGCTTTTGTAGGGAAACCTCTTAAGTATTTTGTACTTGATTTATAAGAGCAGTGTTCAGACCACATTGCAGAGAAAATTCCAATCTCTACAAGGTTTGGGTGACGACCATCTAAGATACGTAAAATATCTTGATACTCCTCTTTACTCAGCTTATGGTTCTTTAAAACTTCATCTAAATTTTCAATCGGTTGTGACATAATGTGCGTCCTTTTAGGGCATAAAATAAGGCGTATATTTTAACCTAAAAGTGCTAAAGAAGTGCTGTAATATGGGTGAAAGGTTTATGAGTTTTATAAGAGTGAAAAGATTTTTTTGATTTTTTAAGAAGTGGCTCCGGCACCAGGATTCGAACCTGGGACCAAATGATTAACAGTCATCTACTCTACCGCTGAGCTATGCCGGAACATTAAAAAGAAACAAAATTAAAAGTGGCTCCGGCACCAGGATTCGAACCTGGGACCAAATGATTAACAGTCATCTACTCTACCGCTGAGCTATGCCGGAACAATTAATTTGTGAGTGGGATTATAGGGGAAAAAGCCTTGAATGTCAAGACTTTTTAGCATTTTTATAGAAAAAAATTCCATTTGTCTCAATTTCTATAATTTCACCCCTCTGTTTCATCTCAAAAAAACCTCTTTGTGTCTCTTCTGTAAAGAGTGCTTCTATATCTTCTTTGGTTAAAGGACGCTTCTGCAATGTCCGTAAAATCTCCTCATTAGTATAAGATGAAGGGGTCATCTCTGCTTTTTTACGAGATGCTAAATAGATAGGCAAAGAGGCATCAAAGTGGTGACTCGCTTCTAAGAGTTCAGCATAACTAAGAGGTTTCACATCAAATGCTGGGGGTCTATCTATGGTACCAAGGTCTATACGTGTGGGTTGTAACGCTAAGAGATAGGCATTGAGCTTTGCAATCTCCTCTTCTTTATCATTGAGGTTTTTAACCATTAAAATCTCAATAATCAAAGGATTCTCATAGCGTTTAGCAAATGCTAACATTCCCTCTTTAATCTGCTCAACTGCTATACCACTATGCGAACGGTCTAACTTCTTAAGACACTTCTGTGTAGCACAATCTAAAGAGAGTTTGACCTCATCAAATAACAAAAGTGCCTCTTGTACCTGAGGGTTTGCAATGGTTGAAGCATTAGAGAGAATCAACACCTTTGCCTCCCCTTTTATCTCATTAATACGCTTAATAAGTTCTAAAAGATGAGGATAGAGGGTGGGTTCACCATTGGCTGTAAGGGTTAAGACGTCAATATCGTTATGACTCTCTAACCCCTCTACAATCGCCTCTACGATACTATTTACACTCAACACTTCCTCTTGCTTATCCATCGTCTTTGCTGGGTCAAGTTCACAGTAGAGGCAGTCAAAGTTACACTGCTTCTTACTAGGACTCAAATCTACTCCCAATGACTTACCAAAGCGTCTTGAGTGAATAGGACCAAAGAGAATATTTGACATTATGCTTTACCTGAGACTCTTTGACACTCACTTACAAAGTGTTTTGCATGCTCTACTGGTACATCGGGTAAGATACCATGTCCAAGGTTGAAGATGTGACGCTCCCCACCCATAATCTCTTGAATGGCTTCTACACACTCCGTTGTTGCCTCTTTAGAGTATAAACGACACGGCTCCATATTTCCTTGAAGGACATATCTATCCCCTAGTTTCTCTTTTGCCATTGCCATAGGTGTTCCCCAATCAACACCAAAGACATCAAAGTTACCATAGACAAGCCCACGCTCAATAAAGGCTGAAACACCTTTAGGGAACATAATAATAGGGGTCTCTGGGTACTTAGACTTAAGGTAATCTGCAATCTCTACCATATATTTCCAACTAAACTCATCATATTTACTTGGTTCAATGGCACTTGCCCAACTATCAAAAATCTGTACCACATCAATACCAGACTCAATCTGCTTCTCCATATAGTACTTCACCACTTGTGTCACTTCGTGTAAGATGTTATGCAGAAGTTCAGGGTTAGAGTACATCATCTTTTTACAAATATTATACGTTTTTGTCCCCTGCCCCTCAATCATATAGGTAGCCAAAGTCCACGGTGCCCCACAAAAACCAATGAGTGCCTTGTTATCACCACGCTCATCTAACTCTTCTCTAAGAAGTTTAATGGTGTCATAAACATACGTAAGCTTATCAGATGCCTCTTTACCTTTAATGAGTCTATCTAAATCTTCTTGACTCTTAATAGGGTCATTAAATTTTGGACCAAACCCTTTAATAAACTCCAAATCCATTCCCATCTCATCTGGAATGACCAAAATATCTGAAAATAAAATAGCAGCATCAACCCCTACAATATCTAAAGGTTGAATGGTCACCTCAGCTGCTTTTTTAGGGTCGTGACAGAGGTTTAAGAAGTTCCCTGCTTCAGCACGTACAGCCATATACTCTGGCAAGTAACGTCCAGCTTGACGCATCATCCATACAGGTGTATAGGGTGTCTTTTTGCCTAAACAGGCATCTACAAATATTTTACTCATTAATGTTTACCTACTTTTCCTAAAAAATATAACCCTACGGCTAATGACATAATAGAGAGTGCAAAATAGAGCATCTCTAGAGGTGTGGTGAAGTTTGTGTGAAGTACCCTTTGGAAAAAGTTTACCACTAAAACCATCACAATCACTTTTGCAATCTTATCTTTAAGTTGGTCAAGAGAAGAGATAGCCAAAATTTGGTTATGCCCCTCTGCCTCATCAATATGAGAGATAAACAACTCATAGATACCAAACGAGAAGATAAACATTACAACGGCAATAAGATAGAGGTCAACTGCCCCAATAATAGACGCAACAATATTCTCATGGAACTTCTCTGGGTGTGGGTGAGCAAAGAGTCCGTGGTAGGCATAACTTGCAATAGACGCCACATCATAAGAGGCAACCACAAAGAGAATAATCGCACCCATAAGACCAAAAATAACAGCCAAAATAACCACAAATCGGCTTCTCCAAATTGCACCCTCAAAGAGTGCTTCAATAAGACCTCTATCTTCTAAGGCTTTCACCTTCATTCCTTTTTCTTTTTCTACTGCCATGACTATCCTTCTAATGTAATCCATTTTTGTGCAATACGCACAGCATTCGTCGCAGCACCTACTCTTACTTGGTCTGCAACACCCCAAATATGTAAAATATTATCACTATATAAATCTTTTCTAATACGCCCTACATAAGTCTCATCTGTATCGGTTGAGATAATAGGCATAGGGTACTCATTTTTACTCATGTCATCAATAACAGTGACATTTTCAAATGCATCTAAAACCTCTCTTGCTTTTTCAACATCAACCTCAACACCCTCTTCAAAAGTAATCGTAATAGACTCAGAGTGTGAACGAAGTACAGGTACACGTACACACGTAGCACTCACAGCAAAATCAGAGTGCATAATTTTATTGGTCTCATTGACCATCTTCATCTCCTCTTTGGTGTAACCATTCTCTTGAGGTACATCAATATGAGGAATAACATTGAGAGCTATTTGGTGTGCAAACGCTTCAACTTTGGCATCATCTAGTGTAAAGTTAAAGAAAGCTTGCATCTGCATTACAAGCTCCTCCATCCCTTTCTTTCCTGCACCAGATACAGCTTGATAGGTACTCACATCGACACGTTTAATACCATAGAGTTCATCAAGAGGTTTAAGCAGTTGTACCATCTGAATAGTAGAACAGTTAGGGTTAGCAATAATACCACTCTCTTCCCACTTAGCAATATCTTCAGGGTTCACTTCAGGAACAACCAATGGCACACTCTCATCCATTCTAAAGTGAGAAGTGTTGTCAATGACCACAGCACCTGACTCTACGGCATACTTTGCATACTTCGCTGAGATACTCCCTCCTGCACTAAAGAAAGCAATATCAATCTCACGCCCCTCAAAGACACTCTCAGTCAACTCTTCTATCTTATAACTCTTTCCTTGGCACTCAATCTCTTCACCCACACTTCTTGCACTTGCAAGTGGCAAAAGATTTGCAATAGGAAAGTTAACCTCTTCTAATACTCTAAAAAGCTCTTCACCCACAGCACCTGATGCACCAACAACGGCTACATTATATTTTTTCATCTTCTCTTCTCCTCTACACTTCTTCATTTACTTCATCTTCTGCCACGTCTAAAGCGATATCCTCTTGAGGCTTCTCCTCTTTTTGACACTTCGCCATAGATACCACAATATCTTTCTTCTCAACAGAGACGACTTTGACCCCAGAGGTATTTCTTCCTGCTTTACGAATGGTCTCCATATCGACACGAATCATCTTACCAATAGAAGTTAAACACATCAAGTCTTTATCCTCTTCTACCATTACTACACCAACCACATCACCTGTTTTTGGTGTAAGCTTCATAGAGATAACCCCTTTACCAGCACGGTTTTGTTCACGGTACTCTGAAGCAGTGGTACGTTTACCTAACCCTTTTTCAGAGAGCATAAGAAGTTCATCCTCTTCATCTTCAATGGTAACAGCACCACAAACAAAGTCATCATCAATCTTAAACTTAATCGCCGTTACACCACGTGCAACACGTCCAATCTCTCTAGCATCTTCTACTTTAAAGCGAATACATAACCCTTTTTTCGTTGCCACAAAGAGCCATTTGGTGTCTGGTTTTACAATTTTAGCTGCAACAATGGCATCGTCATCATCAAGGTTAATTGCACGTACACCACTACTTCTAATGTTAGAGTACTCAGAGAGGTTTGTACGTTTGACAATACCATTTTTGGTAAAGAATACCAACCCTTTATCCTCATTGAAGTCTGTTGTAGGAATAATAGCCATAATCTTCTCATCTTTTTGTAGTTGAATAAGATTGACCACTGCTTTTCCTTTGGCTGTACGTGACCCTTCTGGAATACGGTAGACTTTTAGCCAGTAGAGTTGTCCTCTATCGGTGACAAACATCAACGTATCGTGTGTATTAGAGGTAAAGAAGCTCTCAATAAAGTCATCATCGTAGGTCGTAACGGCTGTTTTACCTTTTCCACCACGGTGCTGTTTCTCATACTGTTTTACAGGAACACGTTTAATGTAACCACGGTGTGTAATGGTCACAACCATTGGCTCATTTGGAATGAGGTCTTCAATGTCAATATCATCATAATCATCTACAATCTCTGTACGTCTAGGTGTTGCAAACTTCTCACCAATCTCAATTAACTCTTCACGGATAATGGCATTAATCTGCTCTTCAGATTTTAAAATACCCTCTAAGTAGGCAATACGCTCAAGTAGTTGTGCCAACTCATTTTCAATTTTTTCAATCTCAAGTCCCGTTAAGCGTCTTAAACGCATCTCTAAAATCGCTTTGGTTTGAATCTCTGAGAGTTTAAAGTGTGCTTTGAGGCTCTCTTTTGCCTCCTCATCATCACTACTTGCACGAATCATACGAATAACTTCGTCAATATGGTCTACGGCAATTTTTAACCCCTCTAAGATATGCGCTCTAGCTTTAGCTCTTTCAAGCTCAAAGATAGTACGACGAATCACCACTGTTTTACGGTGATTTAAGAAGAGGTCAAAGAGTTCTAACAGGGTAAAGACTTTTGGCTCTTTATTGGCAATGGCTAACATAATAATACCAAAGGTCACTTGCATCTGTGTCTGCTTAAAGAGGTTATTTAAAATAATCTCACTCATCGCATCACGCTTCAACTCAATAACAACACGCATCCCTTCACGGTCAGACTCATCACGAATCTCTGAGATACCCTCAATCTGCTTATCTCTTACAAGGTGTGCAATATTCTCAATAAGACGTGCTTTATTGACTTGGAAGGGAAGCTCATCAATCACAATTATCTCTTTGTTACGCTTCTCTTCAATATGGGTTTTTGCACGCACTTTAATACGCCCACGCCCTGTTGTATACGCATCGGTAATCCCTTTACGTCCAAAGATAATCCCTCCAGTTGGGAAATCTGGACCTTTGACTACCTCCATTATCTCCTCAAGACTCCCCTCAGGGTGGTCAATACGCAACACTAACGCATCAACAAGCTCTGTTAAACGGTGAGGAGGAATGTTTGTTGCCATACCCACAGCAATACCACTTGAACCATTCAAAAGAAGGTTTGGTAGACGTGCAGGAAGGACATCGGGTTCACTCATAGAGTCATCATAGTTTGGCACAAAATCAACGGTATCTTTGTCGAGGTCACTCAAAAGCTCCTCAGCCAATTTTGTCATACGTGCTTCGGTATAACGCATCGCAGCAGCGTTATCACCATCGACAGAACCAAAGTTTCCTTGTCCATCAACCAGTGGTGCTTGCATAGAGAAATCTTGTGCCATACGAACCAACGCATCATAGACAGAGTTATCACCATGTGGGTGATACTTACCAATGACATCTCCGACAATACGTGCCGATTTCTTATAAGGGCTACGGTGTCCTAAGTGGAGGTCATTCATAGCATAGAGAATTCTTCTATGTACAGGTTTGAGTCCATCACGTGCATCAGGTAATGCCCGACCCACAATGACAGACATCGAATAGTCTAAATAACTAGACTGAATACTATCTTCTATTAATACCTCTTCGGTATGGTTATCTTCAAAAAGATTGCCCATTTATATCCTTTACGTTTCGAGAATGAAGATGATTCTATCAGAAATCACGTTAAATCTCTCCTTTTTTACCCCTCTTCTTCACTAAAAAAGGGTTATTTTCGCTTTTAAACCTCTTTAAAAGGGTTTTTGAGGCTTTTAGCCTTTTTTGGTTAACATAATATTTATCTTTTAAAAGGCTTATTTTCGCCCCTAGAGGCTCTTTTTTAACCCCTCTTTTGAAAAAGAGAGACCCCCTAAGCACTAATTAGCTAAAATACTTCTCTTAAAAGAGTCTCACAATCAAAAGGTTAAAATATGGATAAGAGCAAAGATTTTTTACGCAGAAAAGTAGCAGAGGATTTAGCATCGGGGAAGTATGAAGAGGTTGTTACACGTTTTCCTCCTGAACCCAATGGATTTCCACACATTGGTCACGCCAAATCAATCAGTATCAACTTTGGTATTGCAAAAGAGTACCAAGGTAAATGTAACCTTAGAATGGATGATACCAATCCAACAACAGAAGATACCCAATATGTAGAGGCTCTCAAAGATGCTGTGGAGTGGCTTGGATTTGAGTGGGAGGGTGATGTACGCTACACATCGGACTACTTCGATAGACTCTATGCGTATGCAATACAACTCATTAAAATGGGTAAAGCCTATGTTGATAGTACCACTGAAGAGGAGATGAGACAACTTCGTGGAACGGTGACACAAGCAGGAGAGCGTAGTATCTATGCCAACCGAAGCGTAGAGGAGAACCTAGCACTTTTTGAGCGAATGAGAAAAGGTGAGTTTGCAGAGGGGGAGCATATTTTAAGAGCCAAAATTGATATGGCTTCACCCAATATGAAAATGCGTGACCCACTCCTTTACCGTATTCGCCACGCACACCACTTCCGTGCAGGAGATAAGTGGGCAATCTACCCTATGTATGACTTTGCACACTGTCTATCAGACTATATTGAAGGGGTAACACACTCTATTTGTACGTTAGAGTTTGAGAATAACCGAGAGATTTATGACTGGGTACTTGAGACTTTAGGCTTAGAGCCTCCACGTCCCTACCAACACGAATTTGCACGCCTTAACATTAACTATACCGTGATGAGTAAACGTAAACTCTTAGCACTGGTAGAGAGTGGTAAAGTATCAGGGTGGGATGACCCACGCCTTCCAACCATTGCAGGATACAGAAGACGAGGCTATACACCTGAGTCTATTTTACACTTTTGTGAGAGTATTGGGGTTGCCAAAGCCAACTCTGTGGTCGATGTAGCACAGTTAGAGTTTAGTATTCGAGATGATTTAAACAAAAAAGTTCCTCGTGTTATGGCTGTCTTAGAGCCACTAAAAGTGACCATTACAAACTATGAAGGAGAAGAGGAGATTGAAGCCTCATACTACCCTCACGATGTCCCCAAAGAGGGTTCAAGAAAACTACCATTCTCTAAAGAGATTTATATCGATAGAGCAGACTTTGAAGAGACCCCACAAAAGGGCTACTTCCGTCTCACTCCTGAACAACCTGTACGTTTGAAGTATGCCTATATTATTACGTGCCAAGAGGTTATTAAAGATGAAAAGGGTGAAATTGTTGAGTTAAAAGTAACCTACGCACCAGACTCAAAAAGTGGTGAAGATACCAGTGGTATTAAAGTCAAAAGTGCCATTCAGTGGGTTGATGCGAAAAAATCAAAAGAGGTAGAGGTACGACTCTATGAGAGACTCTTTCAAACAGAAGCACCAGAGGGAGTTGATGATGTCAACCCAGACTCTCTTAAGATTATCTCTCATGCAAAAGTTGAACCAGCTATCTTTACAGAACAACCCGATGAACGTTTCCAGTTTGAGCGAGAGGGTTACTTCTATATTGACCCCATTGACTCAACCAAAGAGCATCTTGTCTTCAATAAGATAGTAGGACTCAAAAGCTCTTTTGCAAAGAAGAAAAAGGAACAAAAGCCTCAAAACAGAGCAAAAACAGAAGAGAAAAAGGTGCAAATTGATGGAGAGGTTACCCCTATGACACCTCAAGAGTCTGCACGTTTTGAAACATACCAAACAAGAGATGGACTCAACACTGAAGTGGCAAATACCCTTGCACGTGACAGCCAACTCTCCTCTTTCTACGAAGAGGCAAAAAGAGTGTGTGATGCTTCTGTGACCCTTGCGAACCTTATTGCCAATGAGGTAGCAAGAGAGTTAAAACAACACACCCTAGAGCAGTTAAAATTCACCCCTAAAGAGGTAGCCCAACTGGCACAAATGATAGAAGATGAGACTATCTCTAGTAAAATTGCAAAGCAGGTATTTGAGGAGATGGTACAGAGTGGTACAGACCCTAAAGAGGTTGTAGCAAAAAAAGGGTTAGTACAAATTAGCGACCCTAAAATCATACTCCCTCTTATTGAAGAGGTGATGGAGAAAAATCCAGACAATGTAGAGAAGTTTCGAGCAGGTAACAGCAAACTGTTAGGATTTTTTGTAGGACAAGTACTCAAAGCAACCAAAGGCAAAGGTAACCCAAAAGTGGTCAATACCCTTGTGGCTCAAGCACTTCAGACTCCCTCCTCTTAAGAAGAGGGGTTTGTAAAAACTTAAGAGGTCATCATGGCATAAGGGCGACTTAACTGCTCTTTTAAACGGTGTAGACTCACAGCTCTCCCCTCTCTTACAAACTCTTTACCATCTAAAAAGACAATCATTGTCGGAACAGAGAAGACTTGGTAGTGTGCTGAGATTTCTGGGTGTGCGTGGGCATCGAGATAGAGTTGCTTAATCTTAGGAAAATGCTCTGTAAAGAGTGCTTCAAACTTTGGACGTAGTGCGTGACAGACATTGCAATTCTCTCCTGAGAAATATAACAAGACCCCCACCTCTTCTTTTAATTGTGCTTCAATTTCAGCTAACTGCATAGAAATCCTTTATAGAGATATTTGAATGAAACCATTATAACACGATATGCCCTACTTTCTCTTTGCTCTGCTTCTGGTTTTTTCGACCACCATTCAAAAATATTTTGAGAAACTTCAAAGTGAGTTAGGAGTATAATACTTTTACTAATTTAATGAAGGATAGAGTAATGGGTAGAGCGTTCGAATACCGTAAAGCAGCAAAAATGAAACGATGGGGTACGATGTCTAGAGTATTCCCAAAATTGGGTAAAATTATTACAATGGCAGCCAAAGAGGGGGGGCAAGACCCCGATATGAACCCTAAACTTCGTACAGCTATCTTAAATGCAAAAGCACAAAATATGCCTAAAGATAATATTGATGCAGCCATTAAACGTGCCTCAGCAAAAGATGCAGCCGATATTAAAGAGTTAACCTACGATGTCAAAGCAAGCCATGGTGTGCAGATGATTGTAGAGTGTGCAACAGACAACAACACAAGAACCGTTGCCAATGTCAAAGCCATTCTTGCTAGAAATGGTGGAGAGATGCTCACTTCTGGTTCACTCAACTTTATGTTTACACGTAAATGTGTCTTCATCTTCGATAAAACAGATGATATGGATTTAGAAGAGTTAGAGCTTGAGTTGATTGACTATGGATTAGAAGAGATTGAAGAAGATGTTGAGCCTCACGAAGAGGGTGAAGATATTAACATTGTTCGTATTTATGGTGATTTTACCTCTTTTGGAGAACTCTCTAAAGCGTTAGAGGAGATGGGAATTAATGTTAAAACAGCAAAACTAGAGTACATTGCTAACACACCTGTTGAGTTAAGTGATGAGCAACTTGAAGAGGTTGAAACACTCATTGATAAGTTAGAAGAAGATGAAGATGTCCAAACCGTCTTTACCAATATTCAATAACCTCTCCTAGGAGGTGGCACACTTTTGTGCCACCCTTTTTTAAAGTGGAAAAGTAGAGATTCTACTTCCCATACTTCTCTACAAATGCTTCATAATCACCCTCAAAGTCAATCATACTACCATCTTCATTAATTTTAATCACTCTATTGGCAAAGGCATCAATGAGTTCTCTATCGTGAGAGACACAAATAACCCCTCCTTGATACTTATGTAACGCTTCACCCAATGCAACAATCGCCTCAAGGTCAAGGTGGTTGTTTGGCTCATCCATCACCAAGAAGTTACAGCTATCCATCATCATCTTAGACATCATAACACGGTGCTTCTCTCCACCTGAACACGCATCTATCTTCTTTTTTTGCTCCTCACCACTAAAGAGCATACGCCCTAAGGTTTTACGAATATCATCAATGTGCCACTTCACATCAAATCCTTGAATCCATTGAGGTAACTCCTCATCTCCTACAACTAAGTCTGTGGTATTTTGAGGAAAGTATGAGTGTGTAACAGTCTGTCCCCACTTAAAGCTTCCACTGTCTGGTTCAACCTCTTCCATTAAAATCTTAAGCAGTGTGGTCTTTCCGACACCATTGGTACCAATAAGTGCAATCTTGTCACCTTTGTTTACCTTAAAGCTAATGTTCTCAAACACCTGCTCACCATCGTATGATTTAGAGAGGTTCTCTACCTCTAAAACTTCATTTCCAATCTCACGGTGTGCTTTAAACATAATAGAAGGGTCACGGCGTGAAGAGAGTTGAATAGATTGAACATCTAGTTTATCTAACTGCTTCTGACGAGAGGTTGCTTGTTTGGCTTTAGAGGCATTGGCTGAGAAACGGGCAATAAACTTCTCTAACTCCTCTTTCTCTTTTAACGCTTTACTTCTATCTGTCTCTGCTTGTTTAGCAATAAGGTTTGCAGCAATATACCACTCATCATAATTCCCTGTAAACTCACGGATATTTTGAAAATCTAAGTCAAGAATGTGCGTAACCACTCCATTTAAAAAGTGTCTATCGTGAGAGATAACCATAAGTGTTCCCTCGTGACGCTTTAGCTCATTCTCTAACCACGAAATGGTTGCCATATCAAGGTTATTCGTTGGCTCATCAAGAAGAAGAATATCGGGTTTTAAGAAAAGCACTTGTGCAAGAAGAATCTTAAACTTATCTCCTCCTGTGAGTGAACTCATCAGCTCATTGTGTTGCTCTACGGGAAATCCTAACGACTGAAGTAACTTCTCAATCTTCACTTCAGACTCATACGTTGGGTCTTCATCGGCACAAATCATCTCTAACTCACCCAGACGGTTATTGACCTCATCTGACTCAAAGTCACCCTCCATATAGAGTTTCTCTTTCTCTTTTTGTGCATCATAGAGTTTTTTATTTCCATACAATACAGCATCTTTGAGGGTAAAATCTTCAAAGGCATACTGGTTCTGACTCAACATTCCTAGCTTCAACCCTGGTTGAATTTGCACCTCACCATCACTTGGCTCTAACTCACCTGCTAAAATTTTCATAAAAGTAGACTTCCCTGCACCATTGGCACCAATGAGTCCATACCTTTTACCAATGTCCATTGTCATATTAATCTTATCGAAGAGTACTCTCTTCCCATATCGTTGTGTTAAATTTACTGTACTAAGCACTTGCTATCCTTATCTTATATTCTTTGTTTTATTTGTGTGATTTTATCGAAATGTACTGAAAGTTCAAGAGGCTTAAAAGATGCTTCTTGAACGCTTTAGTAGAACCTACCTATGCCTCTAATAGTGCTTCAACATTCTCAATGGGGCGACCAATGACGGCTCTATCCTCTTTAATGACAATAGGACGCTCAATGAGTTTAGGGTGTTGAACCATGGCTTCTATGAGTTTCTCCTCTTGTGTCACCTCTTGAAGTCCAAGCTCTTTATAGACCTCCTCTTTGGTTCGCATAAGCTCTCTCGCAGAGAATCCTAACATTTTTAAAATGGCTTGAAGTGTCTCTTTTGAGGGAGGGGTTTTAAGGTAGTGTATCTCTTCAAATGCTACCCCTCTCTTCTCTAACAGCTCTTTTGTAGCTCTTGACTTACTGCATCTTGGGTTATGGTATAGTGTAATAGACATCTTTTCTCCTTTTATTTTTTTTCATTTTCTTGATGATAAAACAAGACTATCTTCTCATCAACACCCTCTAAAAGGGCACTATCTTTCCCCTCATAAGGAATATTCATCAACAGATAACGTATGGCGTTTAATCTGGCTCTTTTTTTATCGTTTGCATCAAAACAGACCCACGGTGCTTTGGCTGTTCCACTCTTTTTAAACATCTTTTGACGTAACTTTACATAGTGTTTATAGTGCTTCATTGAACGGTAATCCATCTCGGAGAGTTTCCAATTTTTCAAAGGGTTACGCTCTCGCTCTTTCATCCGTTTTTTCTGTGTCTTATGGGTAATATTCAAATAGAATTTAAAGAGATAGATGCCATCATCAACCAACATCTCCTCTACCCCATTGACCTGTGCATAGAAGCGTTGATGCTCCTCTTTGGTACAAAAAGAGAAGACCCTCTCAATACCAGCACGGTTATACCAACTACGGTCAAAAAAGACCATCTCTTCGCTATGAGGCAATCTTTTTAAGTAGCGTTGGAAATACCACTCTCCCCTCTCCTCTTGGGTCGGTTTAGGCAAAGCAACAATGCGTGATTTACGAGGGTTTAAAAACATATTAAACGCTTTAATGGTAGAACTCTTCCCTGCTGTGTCCATCCCCTCAAACAAAATCAACACCCTCTTCTTCTCTTCTACTACCCACTTTTGTAGTTTGACTAGCTCATACTGTAATGCCAACAACTCTCTCTCATAAAAATCACCCCTTAACCTCCCTGAGGGACGAAAGACCTCTTTTGTGGGGTATTGATACTCAGGTAAATTTTTTGTATAGATAATCTCTTGTTGCTTCATCGCTTTCTCTCCCTCATCTGACTCATCATTCCACTCTCTATCTTTTGAAAAAGGCGTTTATTATTAACCTGTAAACGGGTATTCTCTTCGGTTAAATATGCCACCCTCTCCTCTAAAAGTGCTATCTTCTCTAACGCCTCTTTATAGCGTATCTCACCCCTATTATTGTCTTCTTTATAGGATTGATTCTCTATCTCTACACTATAAAGACGCTCTTTTAGGGCTAACAGCTCTTGCTCTTTGGTCTGCATCTTCTCTTGCAAACGTCCATAGGCTTTAAGTGCCTCTTGGTCAAGACGGTACTGTGCATAAAGAGCATCAAAACTCTCTTCTAGTGTTACGAGTGCCTTCTCTTGAGCCTTTTGGTCTAACTGTGCATGTAAAAAACGGTTCTTATAACTCTTTACACGTAAAATGGAGACAACTACTACTAACATCACACAAAGCAGTACCACCAGTACCATTGCTCCTGCAAAAACCACCGTAGACTCTTGCTCTAAGAGTGTAAGAAATGGCTCCATTTTAACCTCTAATCATATCATACCCCATAGGGTAATCACACTGCATCTTCTTTAAAGGAATGGTATGGTTTTGATACTTCATATGAGGAAAGATAATCTGTACTTTATTCTCCAAATCATCAAAGTATGCCACACTCTCTAACTGCCCCTTAGCATTAAGCTTAATGGTATACTGCTTCCCCTCATAACGTGCGAGGTAGACCTCTTTTTGATAAGGCTTTGCTTGGGCTAAAATAGAGGCGAGATGAAACCCTTTTTGTAACACATAGTGAGATACCTGCTCTAAGTCGTGGTCAACAACAACCATCTCTCTTCCATTGGTACAGACCTCTTTTTTTGTCGGTTTCACATAACGCCACTTAATCTGCTCTTTTTGAGAGAAGAGAAGTGAACCTTCATAAGAGATGACATCTTTTTTGGTATTGGTAATCGTCTGTTTAAAGTCCGATGTAAAAGAGAGAGGCACAACAATCCCCTCCCCAGACCAACAGAGTGTTGTCAATGTAACAAGCCATAGCGTTTTTTTCATTCTTTATTCCTTTTATTCTCTCTAAATATACCAAAATCTCACTTGTTAGGAGGTTATAGGCAGTCACTTCTCTTTTGAGGCTAACGGAAGATTAATCACTATTTCGATAAAATTATCTCTACTATAACACTAGGTCTAAATTATGATAAAAAGTATTCTCAAAGTTTTTGGTACAAGAAACGATAAAATCGTTAAAGCTTACCTCAAGAAAGTTCAACAAGTCAATGCCTTAGAGTCACACTATGAAGCGATGGACGACACAGCACTACAATCAGCTTTTCAAAGCCTTAAAGATGAGGTTCAAGCAGAGAAGAAGTCTGTTGATGATGTTCTTTTTGATGCCTTTGCTATTACCAGAGAAGCTTCAAAACGTACCCTTGGTATGCGTCACTATGATGTACAGATGGTAGGGGGTATGGTACTCAACGATGGGAATATTGCTGAGATGAAAACGGGTGAAGGAAAAACCCTTGTTGCTACTTTAGCTGTGGCACTCAATGCCATGGAGGGTAAAGGGGTACACGTTGTCACAGTCAATGACTACCTCGCTAGCCGTGACAGTGCTGAGATGACACCTCTGTATGAATTTTTAGGATACAGTGTTGGGTGTATTACCGCTGATATTCACGATGAGATGGCAAGAAAAGCACAATATGAAGCTGATATTACCTATGGTACAAACAATGAATATGGGTTTGACTACCTCCGTGACAATATGAAAGTCCGTCAAGAGGAGAAAGTACAACGACAACACCACTACGCTATTGTCGATGAAGTAGACTCTATTTTAATTGATGAAGCACGTACACCACTCATTATCTCAGGACCTACACAACGTGACCATAACCACTACGCTAAAGCCGATGAGATTGCAAGAAAGATGGAGCGTGGAGAGAAAATAGAGACCAAAGCAGGTGAAGATGAGCAGACAACGGGTGACTTTATTGTTGATGAGAAAAACCGTACCATTGTCATGACTGAACAAGGACTACAAAAAGCCCAAGACCTCTTTGAGGTAGAGAACCTCTACTCTTTAGAGAATGCTATCCTCTCTCACCACTTAGACCAAGCCCTCAAAGCACACTATATCTTTACAAAAGATGTCGATTATGTGGTGCAAGATGGTGAGATTATTATTGTTGATGAGTTTACAGGACGTCTCAGTGAAGGACGCCGTTACTCAGAGGGACTCCACCAAGCCCTTGAAGCAAAAGAGGGAGTTGAGATTCAAGAGGAGTCACAAACCCTCGCTGAAATTACCTACCAAAACTACTTTAGACTCTATACGAAACTAGCTGGTATGACAGGAACAGCCCAAACAGAAGCGACTGAGTTTGCACAAATTTATGATTTAGATGTTATCTCTATTCCTACCAATGTACCTATTGCACGTATCGATAAAAATGACCTTATCTACAACACTGAGCGTGAAAAGATGGATGCTGTTGTACGTCGTGTACGTGAACTACACGCAAAAGGACAACCTGTCTTAATTGGTACAGCCTCTATTGAAAAATCAGAGATGATTCACGAACGCCTCAAAAAAGAGAAAATTCCTCACAATATGCTCAATGCGAAAAACCACTTCCAAGAGGCAGAGATTATTAAAAATGCTGGGCAAAAAGGGGCTGTCACAGTCGCTACCAATATGGCTGGACGTGGAGTGGACATTAAGATAGATGATGAAGTAAGAGCATTGGGTGGATTGATGATTTTAGGGACAGAGCGTCACGAATCTCGTCGTATCGATAACCAACTTCGTGGACGTTCAGGTCGTCAAGGTGACCCAGGTGAATCTCAATTTTTCCTCAGCCTCGATGACAATCTACTTCGTATCTTTGGTGGAGAGAAAATTAGAAATATTATGAGTAAACTCGGTGTCGAAGAGGGAGAGTATATTGACTCTAAAATTGTCACACGCTCCGTAGAGAAGGCTCAAAAGAAAGTAGAGAACCAACACTATGAATCGCGTAAACATATCTTAGAGTATGATGATGTGGCTAACCACCAACGTAAAGCCATCTACGCCTTTAGAAACCAACTTCTTGACCCATCGTTTGATATTGGTGAGAAGATTAAAGAGAATAGAGAAGAGTATATTCACCATCTTCTTTCAGAAGCAGGGATTTTAGAGGGTATGCCAAGTGAAGACTTTGACCTTGAAAAACTCTCAGCACTTATCTTAGAAGAGCTTCATATTGAAACCAATCCTGAGCAGTTTAAAGGAAAAGATGCACAAGAGCTTCACGAGATGATTCGTCAAATGATGGAGAACCTCTATGAAGAGAAGATGTCACAACTAGAGCCACAACAACGTCAAGAGATTGAACGTATTTTATACCTTCAAGTACTTGACCCACAATGGAGAGACCACCTCTATGAGATGGATGTACTTAAAACGGGGATTGGACTTAGAGGCTATAACCAAAAAGACCCTCTTACTGAGTACAAACAAGACTCATACAAACTCTTTACAGACTTAGTTGAGCGTATTAAACACGAAGCCGTTAAAGTGCTACACCTTGTACAGTTTGATTTCACCTCTGCTGAAGAAGAAGAGGAGGCTGTTGAGCATATTCGTGAAGAGCTTGAGTCTGAAGTGGCACAGAGTCAAACAAACCAGACACAACCAAGTGATGCACCTCTGAAAAAACCTAAAAGAAATGAGCCATGTCCTTGTGGTAGTGGTAAAAAATATAAAAACTGTTGTGGACAGAGTGGTCCTAAAAAAGGGCTTCTTGCCTAATGGCTTCAACACTCCCCTCGCCTAACAACCGTTTTGTTAGGCAAATTATTACCCATTACCTCAAATATGACAAAGAGAATCCCTTTATTTTTCTCTCTGCACTTCTTGCATTTTTAGGCATTAGTGCAGGTGTGATGGTCTTAATGGTTGCAATGGGCATTATGAATGGGACACAAAAAGAGTTCACTAAAAAACTCTTTGTGATGAACTACCCTCTTACCGTCTTACCTCTTAAAGAACACGGTATCTCCACTACATTAGTAGAGCATATACAAGCATCATTTCCCTCCCTCAAACTCTCTCCTTACTACACCACACAAGTTATTACACGCAATGATGGAGCTGTTCAGGGTTCACTCCTTTACGGGGTTGATTTTAAAAAAGAGGGGGCGATTAACCCTATTTTTCAAAAAGCCATAGGAGATGCGAGTACCCCTTTTCGTCTGATTATGGGTGAGGGTCTCTCTTTTGAGATGAATGCACCTAAAGGAAAAAAAGTCACCCTCTACTTCTCTGAACAACAAGCCGTAGGGTTTGCTACTATGCCACTACAAAAACGTTTTTTAGTAGATGGTGTCTTTAAGTCTGGACTCAAAGCATACGATAAAGCCATTATGTATACCTCTCTTGAAGCCCTTCAACGTCTTATTAAACGCCCTAAAGATGGCTATGATGGGCTACACATCTATACCCAAAAACCGATGGAGGAGATTCAAAAGATTAAAGCAATACTCCCTCCTGATGTGATGATTGAGGGGTGGTGGCAACAGAATGGAAACTTCTTCTCAGCGATGCAGATGGAGAAAAAAGCCCTCTTTTTAGTCTTACTCTTAATTATACTCGTGGCTTCACTCAATATTATCTCTTCACTACTTATGACAGTAATGAGTCGCCGTCACGAGATTGCACTAATGCGAACACTAGGTGCGACACAAAAAGAGATTCGACGCATCTTCTTCCGTTTAGGGTTAATTATTGGCTTTGCAGGAATGGTATGTGGGACACTACTTGGAGGGTTGAGTATGTGGGTTTTACGTACATTTGATATTATTCAGATGCCAGAAGATGTCTATGGTACCTCTCACCTACCTGTTGATTTACCCTTGAGTGATTTTGGGTTTATTCTCTTAGGGACAACCCTTATTGTCCTCCTCTCTTCTCTCTACCCAGCTAGAAAAGCCTCTCAGACTGACCCTTTGAGTGTCTTAAGAAATGAGTAATCTCTCAAAGTCATCAAGGCTAAAGCGTAGCAGTGTTTGACTATTAAGACGCTCTAACTCTCTAGAGAAGCCTGACTTTGAAAAGAGAATATAGCTATCGACCTTTAAGTCTGATATTTTAGCCTTTTGTTGTAGCTTTTGAAACTCTTTTGCTACAACCTTTCTCTCTTTATATTTACACTCAGCTAAAAGCCTCTTTCCACTCTGCGTCACAGCAAAAATATCAAACTCACTCTGCACATTCCAAAAAGAGGCAACCTCAACAAGAGGGTCATCTTTTGCATAATGCTCTTTTAACAGCTCCATACTCAACTGCTCAAAACTCAAAGAGGTTAAACGATGTACATCACGCAAGAGTTCTCTTCTAAAAGGGTGCATCTGCCCACGTTGAATCTCTTTGGCATAGGGCATCACCCAACCAAACCAAAAACGTAAAAAAGGGGAGGTAAAACGGAGTTTATCCTCAATTTTATACCCTCTTAAAGACTTTTTTAACTTCGCTTTTGGGTGTGCCTGAGCCAATGGGGCTTCACGAGAATACTCTATGGTTATAATCTTCTCACATAGCAGTGTATCTAAGAGTCTCTCCCCAATCTGCTCCCCTAGACGTGCTTTACGAAACACCCCCTCTTTTTTCCCATCACCTTGTGCAACAGCACGTAAAAAACGTACATAAGGCTCTTCGAGAATATAACTAGGAGAGAGTACATCAAAAAGACTATCAAACTGCTCTACGAGTAGGGTTTCTATCACCTCTAAGGGGTCATGAAAGGGGAGGAGAGGGAGTGTATGAGGTAGACCACCCAAGAGTGAAAAATAGAAAAATCGCTCTTCACTCTCTAAATAGGGATAGGCTTTAGCAAATGCCTGAAAGTGGGTACGCATACAACTCCTTTTTTCCTCAAGATATCACTTAAGTTTAACATACTTTTGCTACAATTGACAAAATGCACAATGATGAATTTTTCATCAATCTTTCTATTTAAAAAGAGTCACTATGGAACATTTTTTTACCAATACACCCTCTGTCCAGAACATTATTAAAGGGTTTAACCTCACAAAAACACTCTTTGTCTCCTCCATTATTATTGGAAAGCCCCATACAGGAAAAAAGTCATTAGCACGCTACCTTTTTCCTCACGCACCTATGGTTTCAGGGGCTTCGTATGAACGGGTTGAAGCACTCTTAAAAGAGGTCGATGAACTCATTATTACCGACTTTGAGAAGCTCCCAAACCAAGAGCATCTAGCCTTAGACAATAAACGCATTATTGCCACAGCAAACTATGTTGGAAACCAACAGATTATTGACAATCTTTTTGCCTTCATCTATACCCTCCCCTCACTGAAAGAGCGTCCCGATGATGCACGCTATTTACAAAATCAATTTGCACAAGAGGCACGAAAAAATCTTATGTTAGAAACATTAGAGATACCTCAAGAGAGTCTCCCTTTAGACCTACATAATAACAGTAAAAGCCTCAAACGCTCCATCTACCGTTTCTTTATGCAACACTCTATGCAAAAAGAGGAGATTCAAGAGGCACTCTACCACTATCTTTTAGAAAATCTTGATGGGAAAAATGGCTATAAAGAGCATCTAGGACTCTATGAGAAGCCTCTCATTCAAGCAGGGTTAAAAAAGTTCAAATCACAACTACAACTCTCTCATATTTTAGGGATTAACCGTAACACTTTAAGGAAAAAGATTCATGAACACAACATCCATTAATTTTCAATCATTTGTTGATTGGGACAACAGTCCTTTTATTCTTTTTAGTTCAAAAGGGAAAATCCTCTACCTCAATAACAGTGCAGAGATTCTCTTTGGGTATGTCTCAAAAAAGGAGCTATTTGACTTAGCCCTCCTCTATGCACCCCAAAACTTTGGATACAAAACCACTACCCTCTCTTTAAACTATGACTCTTTTAGCTTCTATGCTATTACAGTAGGGTATGAGAGTGAAGAGGAGATATCAATTCGTTTCTATAATACCCCTCGAACCAAATCCATCACCTCCATAGAGAGAGATAAATTTGTCATTACCGATATTAACCTACTCCTTGAAGCCAATATTACCCTCTTTAAGACCAAAAATAGTAACCATCTTCAACTCTTAACCGACCCAGATATCCCCCCCTTTAAACTTGACCAAAATAACTTTTCAAAACTTTTACGTAAAGTACTGCACACCTTTAGAGCCTCAGACTCTATTCGGATTACACTTAAACTACTCATTGGTGAACACGTCATTGTCCAAGAGGAGAAAAAACCTATTGTACAACTCTCTATTGAGGCAAATGGACGCTACCACGAGAGTGATGAAGATATTGAACATTTAGCCAAACAGTGCCACATTACCCCACTGTTGAAAGAGCAGAGTATTAAACTAGAAATCCCTCTCATTGAAGATTGATGAAAAAATAGGCAAGAAAAGGGGTGCAAAAAACTTCTTTTGAGGTATGATAGGCATTGAATTTACAAACAAAGGAAATAAGCATGAAGTTAAAACTTTTCGCTCTTTTGGCAACATTAATGCCTATTGCTGTCTTCGCAGAAGATAAACTAGATACAGGAGATACTGCCTGGATGATGATGTCAACAGCATTGGTGCTTCTTATGACACCAGCTGGTCTTGCACTCTTTTATGCAGGAATGACCCGTACAAAAAATGCACTAAATACTTACGCAATGGTAATGGGAGCATTTGTTCTTGCCTTTACGGTATGGATTATTGCAGGATACTCTATTGCATTTGGAACAGCCTCTTCAGAAGGTGTCCAACAATTTATTGGTGGATTTGGAAATGTTCTTCTTAGTGGTGTAAAGTGGACAGACCTTAGTGGTACATACCCAACTTACGTCTTTATTGCATTCCAAGGAACATTTGCAGCCATTACCGTAGCCATTGCTGCTGGTTCAATTATTGGTCGTATGAAGTTCTCAACATGGATGGTCATTGTTGCCCTTTGGGGACTTGTTGTTTATGCTCCTATTACACATATGGTATGGGGTGGAGATGGTGCACTTCTTTTTGATGCAGGTGCTTTAGACTTTGCAGGTGGTACTGTTGTTCATATGAATGGTGGTTTAGCTGGTCTTGTTCTTGCTATTTTAGTAGGAAAAAGAAATGGTTTCCCAAAAATTGCTATGCAACCATTTAGTATTATCTTTACTGCTGCTGGTGCAGCCCTTCTCTGGTTTGGTTGGTATGGATTTAATGGTGGTTCTGCATTTGGTGCAAATGCCATTGCTGGTTTAGCTGTACTTACAACAACCATTGCTACTGCTGCTGCTGGTGTGACTTGGTTGATGCTTGAGTGGATTGTCTACAAAAAACCTACCCTTCTTGGAATTGCATCAGGAATTATTGCAGGACTTGTTGCTATTACTCCAGCTGCTGGATTTGTAGGTGTTGATGGTGCGTTTATTATTGGTATTGTTGGTTCAATCATCGCCTTCTTCGGTGTGGTTAAACTCAAAAAAATCTTCGGTTACGATGACTCTCTTGATGCCTTTGGTATTCACTTCTTAGCTGGTCTTTGGGGTGCATTAGCCACAGCATTCTTTGCACTTAATGACAAAGAGCTTCTTTGGGATGGACCTCTTAAAGAGAGTGGTGACAGAATGGGACAATTTATGGTACAACTTGAATCAGTAGCCATTGTTGGTCTTTGGACACTCATTGGTACTGTGGTTGTTTACTATGTAGCCTCTGCATTAACAGGTGGTGCAAGAGTGGATGAAGAGACTGAATATAATGGTCTTGATGAAGCTGTTCATGGTGAAAAAGGAATGCACCTTTAATTAAAGGTGTATCTCTCGTAAAAAAGGATAAAAGATGAAAAAAATTGAAGCGATTATTAAACCGTTTAAACTAGAAGATGTAAAAGATGCTTTAGTTGAAGCTGGAATTGAAGGAATGACTGTATCGGAAGTAAAAGGATACGGAAGACAACAAGGACACTCAGAACTCTACCGTGGGGCTGAGTATGTGGTTGAGTTTATTCCTAAAATCAAAATTGAGATTGTTGTAAGTGGTGATGAGTATATGAACAAAGCCATTGAAGCCATTAAAGGTGCAGCAAAAACGGGGAAAATTGGAGATGGGAAAATCTTTGTTTCAGAGATTGAAAAAACCATTCGTATTCGTACAGAAGAGGAAGATGAAGAGGCACTCTAAGCCTCTTGAAAAAGTGGAGACTTCCTCCACTTTTAAAACCTCATTTCATAAATGATATCTCTCCCCAAAAAACCATAATCCTATTATTGTTAACAAATATTCACTCTACTCTCTTAATAGTAGAATTAAAGGAACAAATACCTATAATGTTGCTTCCAGAAATAGTTTCCTCGGATACTTTACTTACCTAGCTAATGGGGAGAATAGGCTAAATACCCCTATTATATTCATAAACAAATAGGAGATAATTTAACAAAAATGATATTTCAACCAAAATTTTTTACACTCTTAAAAAATGGGATTTCAAAAGAGCAAATATTAAAAGATATTATCGCTGGTAGTATTGTAGGAATTGTTGCATTACCTCTTGCTATTGCATTTGCCGTAGCAAGTGGAGTTTCCCCAGAAAAAGGGATAATAACAGCCATAGTTGCTGGATTTATTATCTCTGCTTTGGGTGGTAGCAGAGTTCAAATAGGTGGACCAACAGGTGCATTTATCATTATACTCTATGGAATCATTCAACAATATGGGGTAGAGGGACTTTTAATCTCTACTCTCTTAGCAGGCATCATTCTTATAATCTTTGGCATTCTTAAACTTGGAAATTTACTAAAATATTTTCCACATCCTTTGATAGTTGGTTTTACAAGTGGTATTGCACTTGTAATATTTTCCACACAAATAAAAGATGCTTTAGGACTCAAAATAGACAAACTACCAGCAGATTTTTTTGAAAAATGGAATGTCTATTTTCACTCTTTAGATAGTATAAATTATTATGCTTTAATCAGTACGGTTGTAACAATACTTATCACTATAAATTTCAAAAAAATAAATTCTAAAATACCCGGCTCTTTTGTTGCACTTATTTTACTGACAATCATCGTTCAAATTTTTGATTTACCCGTTAGTACTATTGAGAGTTTTTTTGGGGAAATCTCAGGAAACATCACTTTTAAATTACCACCTTTAGATATTTCAAACCTATCACACTATTTAGTTCCAGCTTTTGTCATAGCACTTTTAGGAAGTGTAGAATCACTTCTATCAGCCGTTGTAGCAGATGGAATGATAGGTGCTTCTCATAGGTCAAATACAGAACTTATTGCTCAAGGAATAGCCAATATTGCAACTCCCTTTTTTGGTGGTATTCCAGCAACTGGAGCCATAGCTAGAACAGCTACAAATGTAGAAAATGGAGGACGAACACCCATAGCAGGTATGACGCATTCTATTGTTTTACTCTTTATTATGCTATTTTTCATGAACTATGCAAAGCTTATCCCTATGTCTGTTTTAGCAGGAATTTTGATAGTAGTATCTTTTAATATGAGTGAATATAAATCATTTATCTCTATCTTAAAAGGTTCACCCTATGACTATATAGTCTTACTTTCTACTTTTATTTTAACTGTTGTTGTTGATTTAACAGTAGCTATTCAAGTTGGAATTGTACTTTCATCTTTGCTTTTTATGAAGAGAATGGCAGATGTTGAAAAGCATGAAATAGTAAAAAGTAATGATGAAGATGATATAGAAAATTATGAAAAATTGCCAAAAAATATAGCCGTTTATGAAATAGGAGGACCACTCTTTTTTGCTTCAGCAAAACAGTATGCTCAAATGATTAAAGAGAGTGGAGTCAATGCTAAAATCTTAATTATTAGAATGAGGTATGTTCCATTTATAGATGCAACTGCACTTTATAATTTTGCTGAAACTATTAAACTTTTAAAAGAAAATGGAACTATTGTGATAACATCAGGAACAAATAACAGTGTCTTTTTCGAATTAAAAAAAGCTGGTATTGTCTCTTTAATAGGTGAAGAAAATATGCATAGAACATTTAAAAGAGCCGTAGAATATGCTAAATCATATAATAACTTATTAGAAAAAAATAGCTAATGACAAAAACTATCTATATTCATCCTCTTTTTGCTAAAGGTGATTATTTTTTAATCACTTTTAGTACAAAATTTTCTCTTAAAAACTATTTTCTGCCTAATTATCCATCAATCTTTCTACTCCAATCAGCCTAATTTCTTGTACACTTAACTATTCAATAATTTAGGAGTAAAATAATGGAAATGAATTATGTGATTGATACCTTCTTTGCCCTCTTTTCAATGACACTGATTATCTTTATGGTACCTGGATTTGCAATGCTTGAAGCAGGTTTAGTCAGAACAAAAAATGTTACGTCTGTTCTAACAGTCAACGTAATGATTTATGCCCTTGCCTCTTTAGCCTTTATGCTAGTAGGATATAAATATGCTTTTGGTAGCTGGGAGCATCAAGATGGTATGAGCAAATATGCTTTCTTTCTCTTTCAGATGGCATTTGTTGGAAAAGTCGTCAACATTATGTCTGGTGGGGTAAGTGAGCGTTCTCGTATTTTACCCTTAGCCCTCTTTACTGTGGTCGTAGGTGCTTTTCTCTACCCTACCATTGTCAATATTACGTGGGGAGCAAACTTTCTCTCAGGCACACCATTTGATATCTCAGGTATGGTAGACCTTGCTGGGTGTACGGTGATTCACTCAACAGGTGGATGGGCATTGCTCGCTGCTATTTTAATTATGGGTTCACGTCGTGGACGCTATAAGAAAAATGGAGCTATTCAAGTCATTCCTGCTTCAAACATTCCTCTTGTAACCCTTGGTGCATTTTTACTCTGGATTGGGTGGTTTGGATTTAATGGAGGCTCAGTAGGTGCTATTTCAAGTAAAGAGAGTGCTGATGCTGTGGCATTAACCATTATGAATACCAATACAGCAGGGATTGCAGGTGCGATTGTTGGATGGCTACTGACCTATTTTCGTTATAAAAAGTTCGATATAACCATGATGCTCAATGGGGCATTAGGGGGGCTTGTAGCAGTGACTGCTGGACCAGATAAGTATGATATCTACCAACCTATTCTTATTGGTGCTATTGGTGGGGCATTGGTGGTCTTTTTTGTACCCATTTTTGATAAACTTAAAATGGATGACCCCGTAGGTGCACTCTCTGTACACTTAGTCAATGGTATTTGGGGAACACTCGCTGTTGGTATTTTTGTATCAGATGTAAGCATTCTGACTCAACTTAAAGGTATTGTTGTTGTGGGATTGATTGTTTTTCCTCTCTCTTTTGCTATTATCTATATTATCAACAAGTTCTTCTCTCTTCGTGCAAGTGACGATGAGCAACTTGAAGGAATTGATGCAACAGAGTGTGGTATGGAGTCATACCCAGAGTTTAAACGTACTATCTAACAGATAAAGGAGATATAGATATGAAAAAAATAGAAGCAATTATTAAACCATTTAAACTAGATGCTGTCAAAGAGGCTTTAGTTGAAGCTGGAATTGAGGGAATGACCATCTCAGAAGTAAAAGGGTATGGAAGACAACAAGGACACTCAGAACTCTACCGTGGGGCTGAGTATGTGGTTGAGTTTATTCCTAAAATCAAAATTGAGATTGTTGTAAGTGGTGATGAGTATATGAACAAAGCCATTGAAGCCATTAAAGAGTCAGCAAAAACGGGGAAAATTGGAGATGGGAAAATCTTTGTATCAAGCATTGAAAAAACCATTCGTATTCGTACAGAAGAGGAAGATGAAGAGGCACTCTAAGCCTCTTTGCTACCAAGGCAATTTTTTGATTGCCTCCTCTTCTCCTCTTACGACCCACTGCACATCTTCTAAGCCAAACTCACGATGCTCTACACCAATATTCTCTTTTTTTAACCGATATAAAACCTGTTCAATCTCTGAATAAGTAGAGGAGAAGGTATACTCAATCTTCTTTTTATACGCAACCAGTGTTGCCTCAGCAAGGCTATTTTTGACACTCAAAGCATACGCTCGTGCCATTCCCCCTGTGCCTAATTTAATCCCACCAAAATAACGTACAATAAAGACCCCACACGCTATAAGCTCCTCTCCACGAAGAACATTTAAAGCAGGGACACCTGCTGAACCTTTGGGTTCACCATCATCTGAGCTACTCTCAACAATCTGCTCAAACCCATTAAGCCAACGCATAGCATAGACCACGTGATTGGCTTTAGGGTGTTCTTTTTTTAACTGCTCTTGAAACCCCTTTGTCTTCTCAATAGGAACAAGATAGGCTAAAAACTTTGAACGTTTCACCTCTGTTGTGCAGAGAACTTCAGAAACGATGGTTTTCATAGATAGGGTTCAACCAATGAGGTCACCACAGAGACAAACGCATCAGAGTCATTCAGACAAGGAACAACCTTATACGCCTCATAGTGAAGCTTATCTGCAATCTCACGGTGTTCAATATCTAGCTCAAAGAGTGTTTCAGAGTTATCAAGGGTAAAGGCTAAGGGGTAGATAACCACACGACGATGGGTAGGGTTTCGTAAAACATCAACTAAATTAGGCTCTAACCACGCACTGTTTCCCACTTTTGATTGATAGACCAATTTAATCTCATGAAACACCACACCTTTTTGATGAAAAAGCATCTTCATCGCACTCACCATCGCTTCAACCTGTTTCTCATAAGGGTCGCCATTTTGAATGATACTCATCGGTAATCCGTGGGCTGAGAGTAAGAGGTCATACGTTTGTGTATCTTCTCCTCTCATCGCTTCAATAATCTGTTCAACAGATGCCAAAACAAAAGGATAGTAGTCATAATATGGAGCAATCACCTCTATTTTAGGATGGTAATTTAACGCTTCTGCACGCAGTTGAATATCTTCTACGGAGGAGCGTGTGGTTGTCGTAGAGTATTGAGGATAGAGAGGAAAGAGAATTAACTCCTCTACCCCCTCTTCTTGACACTTCCGTAGTGCCTCATCAGCAAAAGGAGGAACATAACGCATAGCAGGATAGACAGGTAAAGAGAGTTTCTCCTCTAACTTCTCTATGAGTTGATGGGTTAAACCAGTAAGAGGTGACTTTCCTCCTAGACGCTGATAGTTCTCTTTTACATCTTCTAAACGCTTCGTAATAATAATATTAGCAACAAAACGACGTAGATAAGGGTTCATAGGTAAAATATGCTTATCGGCAAACATATTTTTCAAAAAGAGTTCCACTTCATCAATGCTATTGGGACCTCCCATATTTAAGAGTATCAGTGCTTTTTTCATACAAATCCTTTTTCGTAGAGGTATTTTAGCATAGAGAGTGTAAAATCATAGACACAGATTACTCCAAGAAAAAGGTTTCTTATGATTATTATTCCTGCGCGTATTGGCTCTTCTCGCTTTCCCAATAAAGTTTTAGCTGACATTGCTGGTGTACCAATGGTGATTCGTACAGCACAAGCTGTTGCATCGATTGACAAGGTTGTTATTGCTACGGACTCTCCTGAAGTTGTCACCATAGCATCACACTACCATATTGAAGCCATTTTAACCTCTTCAGAGCATCAAAGTGGTACAGATAGAATTTTTGAAGCCGTAGAGAAACTGCAACTCTTAGATGATGAGATTATTCTCAATGTTCAAGGAGATGAACCCTTTATTGAGACTTCCGTCGTTGAAGCAGTCTACTGTTTAACCCAAAAACATAAAACAAACAGCCGTGTCTTAATGAACTCCTGTTTTAAACGCATTCCAAACCCAGAAGCAGATGACCCCAATATTGTAAAAGTAGTCACCAGTGATGAAGGGTTTGCTTGCTACTTCTCTCGTGCAAAAATCCCCTACCCTAGAGACCATCACTTTGACCACTATAAAGCCCATTTAGGTATTTATGGCTTTACTGTTGCCTCATTAAGGACATTTTGTTCACTCAAAACAGCACCTTTAGAGGAGATTGAGAAGTTAGAACAGCTTCGTGCACTCTATTATGATTATGAGATTGCTATGGTAGAAGTAGAGAGTCAAAGTTTTGGTATTGATACACCAGAAGATTTAGAAAGAGCCTTAGCCTATCATCAATGCTAAGTAGCCCCTTTGAGCCTTAAAAAAGGCTCATAAGAGAGGGTTAGTTTTTCACTGCGTGACCCATATCCCACATTGGCATAAAGATTCCTAGTGCCATTAAAAGTACCAAGATAGCAATAAAGAACATCATAATCGGTTCAATGTATGC
>Ga0256828_1000331_pt1 | contig 32844 bp, 34 predicted proteins | sample CV88metaG_FD_185993 | JGI IMG/M metagenome (GOLD analysis project Ga0256828, IMG submission 185993) | Hydrothermal vent microbial communities from East Pacific Rise, Pacific Ocean - CV88 | ecosystem: Environmental > Aquatic > Marine > Hydrothermal vents | place: Pacific Ocean: East Pacific Rise...
GTTGCGCTCGTTGCGGGACTTAACCCAACATCTCACGACACGAGCTGACGACAGCCGTGCAGCACCTGTTTTCAGGCTCCCCGAAGGGCACCCCGCTATCTCTAGCAGGTTCCATCAATGTCAAGGCTAGGTAAGGTTCTTCGCGTATCTTCGAATTAAACCACATGCTCCACCACTTGTGCGGGTCCCCGTCTATTCCTTTGAGTTTTAATCTTGCGACCGTACTCCCCAGGCGGAACACTTAATCTGTTAAGTGCATCACCGAGATGACTAGCATCCCGACGACTAGTGTTCATCGTTTAGGGCGTGGACTACCAGGGTATCTAATCCTGTTTGCTCCCCACGCTTTCACGCCTTAGCGTCAGTAATGTTCCAGCAGATCGCCTTCGCTTTCGGTATTCCTAGTGATATCTACGGATTTTACCCCTACACCACTAATTCCATCTGCCCCTCCCATACTCTAGGTTAGTAGTTTCAAATGCAGTTCTACAGTTAAGCTGTAGGATTTCACATCTGACTTACCAACCCGCCTACGCGTCCTTTACGCCCAGTGATTCCGAATAACGCTTGCACCCTCCGTATTACCGCGGCTGCTGGCACGGAGTTAGCCGGTGCTTATTCATATGCTACCGTCATTTTCTTGACATATAAAAGGAGTTTACACACCGAAATGCGTCATCCTCCACGCGGCGTTGCTGCATCAGGGTTTCCCCCATTGTGCAATATTCCTCACTGCTGCCTCCCGTAGGAGTCTGGTCCGTGTCTCAGTACCAGTGTGGCGGATCATCCTCTCAAACCCGCTACCCGTCATCGCCTTGGTGAGCTCTTACCTCACCAACTAGCTGATAGGATATAGGCCGATCCCTTGGCGGAATCCATTTCCCGATTCTTCTTATGAAGAAAAGGAGTATCCAGTATTAATCACCGTTTCCAGTGGCTATCCCGGTCCAAGGGGCACATTACCTATATATTACTCACCCGTGCGCCACTCGTCAGCAAGAGAGCAAGCTCTCTCCTGTTACCGTTCGACTTGCATGTGTTAAGCACGCCGCCAGCGTTCATTCTGAGCCAGGATCAAACTCTCCATAATTGTTATTATGTAAAGAACACAATCTCTTGTGTAATTACTGATCTTTGCCCAAGATTTAAAAATCATTGGCTTTGTTAAAAGTATATAAACTGCTTAAGGTTTATATACAGTATAGTTATCTATTACTATAGGGAAACTAACTAATTACTTAGTTAGAATTCAAATAGAATAGACGGTTGTTGTTATATTAGTTATTTCTAAATAAGATAACTAGTTGTTCGTTACTTCTAGTCTCTTACTTGCTTAGTTTTCAATGATCTCAAACATTTCTAAAAACTTCAACTCGAAGTCTCTCTCAACCTTTTAAACAAGGTCTCTCTGTTTGTGGATGGGAATTATAGGGGGAAATTGCTTAGAAATTACTTAAACTGTGAGAAGTTCTGGAAGGAATTTTGAAAAAGTTTCTTTTGTGTTTTTCTATTCTTTTTTATTGTCAATCTGCCTCTGTAATCCAACCGCCTCCAACTAATCTCTTATCATCATAAAAGACAGCTGCCTGACCTACTGCAACACCAAAAACACCCTCATCTAAATCTACGAATGCTTTATCATTTTCTATCTTAACATAACAAGGAACTGCTTTAGTTCTGTAACGTAGTTTTACTGTTGTATGAAACTCCATATCTTCACAAAACATATTTAAGTTATTAAGAACAACTCTTTTACACTCAAGTTCTTCTCTTTTGCCGACTACTATTTGATTTGTTTGAGGAAGAATTTTAGTAACGAAATGTGGTTCATGAGCACCATTTACTGTAAAACCTCTACGTTTTCCTATTGTGTAGTGCATATAACCCTTATGCTCACCTACAACTTTTCCGCTACTGTCTAAAACTTCACCTACCTGATCAACTGCAACATAATCTTTTAAAAGATCTGTATATGTAGTATCTACAAAACATATTTCAGTTGATTCTGACTGCGAAGCAAATGACTCCAAGCCTTTAATAGATTCAGCTATCTTTTTAATATCGCTCTTTTTTCTCTCACCAAGAGGAAATTTTAAGCGTGGCAGAATCTCCTTTTTTACATAAAAGAGAAAGTAGCTTTGATCTTTTGTATCATCTTCAGCTTGATAAAAGAAAGAACCATCTGTTTTTATATAATGTCCCGTTGCTATATAGTAAGCACCTATTGTATCAGCAAACTCTTTCATAGCACCAAACTTCATACTTCTATTACAAAGTGCACATGGATTTGGTGTTTTACCTGCTGCATATGTCTCAATAAAAGGGTCAAAGACACTCTCTTTAAACTTCTCTTGCATATCAAGTACGTGTAACTTTACACCAACAAAATCAGCAGCCTTTTGTGCTCTTTGCAAATGGAGTTCGTGATAACCCGGCTTAGAATGAAGTTTCATATAAAGGCCTTCTACATCATAACCTTCATCTTTTAATAAAAGAGTCGCAATAGTTGAGTCAATACCACCACTCATTCCAACCAATACTTTTTTCTTATTTGGCATATATTTTACCCTTTAAGTTGGTTCAGTCGCTCTTTTTTTGTTCCAATAGTAGTAATCTGTACTCCGAAGTTTCCATCTACTATAACAACTTCGCCCTGTGCTATAACGTGGTTATCTACTAAAATCTCTAATGGATCGTTTGCAAGTTGGTTTAATTCAATAACAGAACCTATATCCATATTAAGAACATCTTTTAAAAGCATACGTTTTTTTCCTATACGAACTCTTACAGGAAGTTTTACATCCATAATTAAAGCAATGTTTTTCATCTCTTCACTATTAAGATGTACTGCCTCCCCATCACATAACGTTTCAGTTCCTGAAATAGCTGTTGATTGATGATTTTCATTATCAACAGAATTTTCATTATCACTTTTATATAATACACTATAAAGATTTTCATCCATTATAAACATTAAAAGTGAGCTTAAATTATCTAACGAAAAGTTATATACAAACATTTTTTTGAAAGATTCTAAACTAATTCCATTATCATCTTTAATAAATTCTATATCTTCAATTGTAAAAGAGAGTGCTGGAAGCTCTTTTTGTGCAGAAAGTGTATTTGAAATTGCTCCAAAGATATTAGATACGATCTCTTTTGTTGCATCTAAATCATCATCGTTAATATCATCTCTCTCACTGGCTTCTTCACCCATCATCATATCTGAAAGAGAAGCAGATAAATTTGGTGGAAGAGCCACCATCACTTTGGCATTAACATCACCAGTTACATCTATCTTTACAAGAATAATAGGAGGTACTATATTTGATATAATACTTAGTTCCTGTTCTTCTTTTAATTCCACAGATGGTGCTACACCTACAAGTGCTTCAATTGTACCGACAGTCTCTTCTTCAAAGAGTTTCATAAAATCACTCATCTATATTTCCTCATCCTCTAATGTATCATCTTCATGAATAATATCACGAACACCTGATATTTTCTCTTGTCTCTGTTTTTCCAACTCTTCTAAAGCACGTTTTACTGCATCTTTTTCAGTCTCAATTATCTCTGTTATTTGAATAGATTTTCTAAAACGGCGAAGTCCAATTTCACCTTTAAAACGCTCTTTTCCATCAACAGCAACTGTCACAATATCATCAGCAGCACTTGAAAGTCTTAAAACATCACCTACTTTCAAATCCAAAATATCTGCCATCGAAAGATCTGCTTCACCAAGATTTGCTTCAACATTAACTTTTGCACCACCAAGAAGAACTTTAAGCTCTGTATTTCTGCTTTTTTTAGAGCTTGTCTCATTGAGCATCAAATCACGTGATGCCAGTTTTGGAAGAATAGGTTCAAGTGAGATAACAGGATAACAGATATTCATCATCCCTGAAGAGTGTCCGATAATTATCTCCATAACGACCATAACAACAATCTCATTTTGTGCAACAATCTGCACGACATTTGGACTTGACTCTTTGGACTCAATAGTCGGATATATCTCCATTACCGGTCCCCAAGCCTCCTTAAGAGTACTCATCATTACACGTAAAATTGTCTCAAACAAAGAGAGTTCAATATCTGAAAATTCACGTGAAGCATCAAACGGTTCCCCTTTTCCACCCAATAATCTGTCTAACATTGGAAAGGCAATAGAAGGATTTATCTCAATAACACCGCTTCCTTCTAGTGGTTTCATAGAAAAAACATTAAATGAAGTTGGATTTGGAAGAGACATCAAAAACTCACCATAGGTCATCTGATCTACAGAGTGAAGCTGAATCTCCACAATAGAACGCATAATAGATGAAATCTGTGATGCCAGGCTTCTTGCCATTTTATCATGAACACCTCTAAAAGCACGCAGTTGCTCTTTTGAGACTCTGTTTGGACGCTTAAAATCATAAAGTGTTACCTGACGCTGTGGAAGGAGATTATCCTCTGCACTCTCTAAGACATCATCACCTTCATCTTCAACAACATCCAGTAGTGCATCTATCTCTTCTTGAGAAAGTATATCTGCCATTTTATGCTCCTATCCCTTCTCTAATTTTATGAATAACAGATTTATGAATTTGAGAGATTCTAGACTCTGTTATATCTAAGATATTACTAATCTCTTTAAGTGTAAGCTCTTCAAAATAGTAGAGTTGAATAATCATCTGTTCTCTCTCTTTATAGCTAGAGAGAACCTTTTTAATCACCTCAACGAGCTCATCTTTTTCAATCTGAGCAAGTGCTGCACCCTCATCACCAATCTGCAGTTGATCGTGCAGAGGCATAACGGTATAAATATTTGAAGCGATACGTGCTTCATGAATTTTTTGGATATCTTCATCCAATATCTCTGCCAACTCTTCATCGCTCGGCTCTTCATCGTGTGTCAATCTATGCTCTTCAACAGCATAATCTATCTGTTTTACAAGTTTTCTGTTCGCACGTGAGAGAATATCCAAACTTCTGAGATAATCAAGCATTGCACCATAAACTCTCTTCTTTGCATAACCCCAAAAAGAGTCATTTATAGCTTCATCATAGCGTCGAGCAAGTTTAATAAGCTCTTCTGTCCCAATCGCAGAGAGATCTGAAAAATCTACAGAGCTTGGAAGTCTCTCTTTAAGGCGATATGCCATAGCCTTTACAGCTGGAAGATACTGCAGAGCGAGTTCATCTTCTTTATGTTTAAGGTCTTGTGCATAAACATCTGCTACTGTCATGATTTCTGTCCGGCCATATCTTCACTATTCATTTTAATAGCGATATCTGTCAATTTACACGCTGAATCAATAAGTTTTTCTCTCTTATTAATCTCTTTTACAAACATATCCAACTCCATTTCGTGTCTCTCTTTTGGAAAGTTGTAAGCTTTAGCTGTAATAGTTCGGTAATACAAAGCAATAATAATATGAGAGAAGAGATAAAAAAATGTTGTTATAAAAAATGTATATGTCAATAATCCCGCTGCATCAAAAGATTTTAGGATTCCAAAGATTATACCTACAAAGAATCCCCATACAGTAAAAAAATAGACAAAATTTTCACCCAACATATACTTCTACCCCAAATTCAGTCTAAAAATGGCCTATAAGTCTTCTAAAAAGACCACTCAGACCACTCTCGTTTGAACTAACCAGCACATTTCGTTCCAGCTTGGAAGCAACTCTGTTGGCTATTTTTTGCATATCTCTTGTAGCCACAGCAGATGGATAGAGAGAACAAAAAAGTGATCTCTGCTTAATAGAGTTAGATACTTTTACATCAGAGTTTATCTTTCCAACTAAATGTAAATCCAAATTCGTTCTGATATTTGCCTGTGCTACTTTTTTAATTTTCTCAAAGACAGCTATTGCCTCTTTATCACTCTTAACCTGATTCATAATCATTCCCACATCATTACGAATAGCAGCTATCGTTTTAATAGTGGCATAAGCATCTGTAATGGCAGCAGGATCGGGAACGGTAACGACTATTACATCATCAGCAGCCTCTAAAAACATCTGAATATGTTCACCAATTCCAGCTCCGGTATCTATAATCATAATATCAAGCTTGTCAAGCACTTTAGCCTCTTGCATAAAACGCTCAAAAAGGGTCATATTGGAGTATTTTAAAATCTCATCACCACTCTCACCCGGAATCAGGATGAGATTTCTTGTAATGGGAATAAGAATATCACTAACCGTTGCTTCACCTTTTAAAACGTGTAAAATATTTTTCTTTATCTTCACATTGAACATAACATCAAGATTTGCAAGACCGATATCTGCATCAAAAATACCGACATTCAGTCCCGATTCCGCCAAAAGATAGGCAAGGTTTGAGCTTATTGTACTTTTTCCGACACCACCCTTACCTGATGTTATGGCCACAAAACGGGTTTTTTTTGATTTTTTCGGACTCTCTTTTTCATTAGAAGCGACCAGCTCTTCAAGTTTTTCAGCCTGATGCCCTATCATACTTTACTCCTGTTAAATCCATGCAATAAACACTCAACCAAAAAGTCACTTGATGCTGTTACCAAATCTTCAGGAACCTCCTGCCCTACAGAGAAATAACTGATAGGTTTTTTTGTCTCATATGCAAGAGAGAAGATATTTCCAAAGCCCATTGTCTCATCAAGTTTCGTAAACATAAGTGTATCGACACCCAAAGAGGAGAAGTTCTCATAAGTTACTTTCAGATCTTCATACTTAATAGAGCTTGGCATTACAAGCACAACATCCACATTATATGATGTATTATTGGCATTAAGGCATTCATAAATCTTCTCTATCTTGCCTTTATCGTATGGAGAAGAACCCATCGTATCAATCAAGATATAGTCACAATATTTTAAAGACTCCAATGCACTTGTAAATTCAGGAGGATCTACAACCGTTTCAATACCGAGTTTCATCATACGAGCATACTGCATAAGCTGCTCAACTGCCCCTATACGGTAAGTATCTAAAACAACAAGACCGACTTTGTATTTTTTCTCCATTAAAAATGAGTAACGCGCAGCAAGCTTTGCAATAGATGTCGTCTTACCCACTCCTGTAGGTCCTACAAGCATCATCACTTTTTTTGTTCCTACATTGGGAGTGCTCTCTCTTCTAATAGGTACCATTTTACGCAAAATTGTTTGAAAATAGCGCTTGACCGTTGCAGAGTTCTCACGCATTTTAAGCGGCATATGTTCTAAAGTTATCTTCATAAGCATATCAAGATGTTCTCTGTTCATTCCGCTTTGAGAAGCAAGTTTGTATATCTCGGCAAACTCCGGTGGTATCTGTGCTTCCAAATCAGGAGCTTTTTCATCCCAAAACATATTTTGAATGATTTTAACTTTATCTGTCAGCTTGTTTATCTCTGCTTTTATCTCTTTAAGCTCTTTTGGCTCTACTGCAGAGTGAGCCGTCTCTGCTCTTTTTGATTGCGGCTGCATATACTCTTTGAGAGGGTCATCAACAACCTTGCTTATCTTAGATATCTGTTTTGCTGCGTGAGAGATATCATATAAGACATCTTGGGACTCATCTTTTAAAGCTTGTTGTTTTGAGAGTGGTTTTTGCGGTTTGTTATAAGATGATGGTATCATTGCTTCATCAATTCCGATAACTATCTCATAGAGCGGCTCACGCCCTAATGCTTTTTTTTGTATCTCTTTTGTCTCAATGAGCATTCCCTCATCACCAATCTCCATTTTTGCTTTTTTCAATGCTTCTGAAGGAGTGCGTCCTGTAAAAGTTAAAATTTTCATCTTCTAACTCCACTAAGAGGAATAACAACACTCTCACGTTGATGCCAAGCTGCGTGAGGAATGGTTAGTTCATCTGTATTTATCTGACGATTATCAAAAAAGAGTATATCCAAATCTAATGTCCTTGGTGCATTTGCAAAGCTTCTTTTTCTTCCAAATCTCTTCTCTATGCGATGAAGATATTGTAAAAATGCTTTTGGCTGCATAGCTGTTTTTAAAACTATAATTGAGTTAAAAAAATCATCCTGCTCTTTATATCCAAAAGGAGGATTTTTTAAAATCAACGATGTCTTTGTTACTACAACAAATCGCTCTCTTTTTAAATAAAAAAAGAGTCGCTCAAATCTACGGCGCACATCTCCTATATTTCCTCCTATCCCTACTGTAACTTCATAAGGAAATGAAGTTTTTTTATGAGATACAAAAGGAAAATGCAGACTATGAAAAGTAACAAGATTTTCATTTAGTCTGCGTGAGATGTACATCGTTTTTACTACGCTTGTGCTTGTTGTGCTTGAGCCTGAGCCTCTTTAGCAGCATGAAGTTCATTAAAAATCTGGAACATTCCCATCATAGCAAGATGGTATCCAAAAGGACCAAAACCAATGATTGACGATGCACAAACCGGTGCAATCAGGTTTTTCTGACGAAAATCTTCACGACGATAAATATTACTGATATGTACTTCAATAGTAGGCATACTTACAGCAGCTATTGCATCACGAATAGCAATCGATGTATGTGTATATGCTGCTGCATTGATGATAATTCCATCTGCATCACCATAACACTCTTGAATTTTATCTACCAATTCACCCTCAAGGTTACTTTGAAAAAACTCTATCTCTACACCATTTTGCGATGCTGCCTCTTGCATCTGTGCATGAATCTGCTCTAATTTCATTGGACCATAAATATTTTGCTCACGAACACCCAACATATTTAAATTTGGACCTTGAATTACTACTATTTTCATTATTTCCCTTTTTATCTTAATTCATTTTGGTATTTATTTTATCTAAACTATTATTAAATAGAGTATAATACTTCTTAAAAAACGAAAGAATATAACGATGCAAATTATTACACCGCACTATATAATGTTAGCTGATCGTGTAGTTTCAAACCTCTCGGTAGCCTTTGATAAAACGATTCAAAAAATTGCACCATTTGATGAGCTTTTAGATAGCTATCCTGATGCAAAAGTAACCACATTGCGTGAGCACTCCCTTTTAATGCCCGGGCTTATCAATGCTCACGTACATATTGAATTCTCAAAGAACAAAACAGAGTTGAGTTATGGAGATTTTTTAAACTGGCTCTACAGTGTTATAGAGAATCGTGCAGATTTAATCAACGATTGTGGTCTGGAGTGTATGTCTCACGCAATAGATACAATGCTACAAAACGGTATTACAACATTTGGTGCTATCAGCTCGCAGGCTATGGATTTACAAGCGTGTGCAGAAGCCAAACAAAATGTTGTCTTCTTTAATGAGCTCATAGGTTCTCAAGCACATATGGCCGATGCTCTTTTTGGTGACTTTACAGCGCGTCTGGATGCTTCAAAGAGTATTCAAAGAGAAGGTTTTTATCCTGCTATTGCCATCCACTCTCCCTACTCTGTTCATCCGATTTTAGTCAAAAAAGCCGTAGAGATTGCAAAGAGTGAAAATCTTAAACTGACAGCCCATTTTATGGAGAGTATAGCTGAGAGAGAGTGGCTTGATGAGAGTAAAGGTGACTTTAAAAAGTTCTTTGAAGAGCTTCTTTCGCAAACACAAAGTGTCGGAGATGCAAAAGAGTTTTTAAGCTATTTTGATAACAAAGAGACACTCTTTACACATGTAACAAATGCCAATGAAGAGGAGTTGCAGATTATAGCCAAAAACAATCATACGATTATTCATTGTCCTATATCCAATAGACTGCTTGGAAATCCCACTCTTGACATTGCAGCATTGCAGGAGAGAAAAATAGAGTGGATTGTAGCAACAGACGGTCTTAGTTCCAATTATGACCTTGATCTTTTTGAAGAGATGAAAATCTCACTCTTTATGCACGACAAAGCCCCTCTTGGTGAGTTTGCGCAGGAGCTTTTAGATGCTGTTACGATTAATGCTGCAAAAGCGCTGGGACTCAATACCGGAGAAATCGCAGAGGGAAAAAATGCAGATATGCTTATAATAGACTTGGAAAATGAACCGACAAAAGATCTTGCCCTGCATTTAATACTCCACAGATATAATATCTCCAAAGTCTATGTAAATGGAAAACTTGAAGTAGGAGAAGAGTAATCAATGGAGATACTTAAAAAACTTTTTTCACCCATAACCACAACAATAAACTATATTCAAAACCACTTTAAAGCGATGCTTTTTCTTCTCATTGTATTTTTGCTCTTTGCACCTAAGTCGCAAGAAGAATTTACACCAAACAACCTTCAAGAGATTGCACTTGTTGGTCCTATTATGGATGTATCAGAAACGCTGCAGCAGATTGAGCGTGCAAAAAAAGACAGCAATATAAAAGGTGTTTTACTGAGTGTCGATTCTCCCGGTGGTGCAGTTGCTCCCTCTGTTGAGATTGCCTACGCCATCAAGCGCCTCAAGGAGGTAAAACCGGTAGTTGTCTATGCAAAAGGAACTATTGCAAGCGGAAGCTACTATGCAAGTATCTGGGCTGATAAAATCATAGCAAATCCAGGCAGTATGGTCGGCAGTATCGGTGTTATTATGCAAGGGGCCGATTTAAGTGAGATTATGCAAAAGATTGGTATTAAAACACAGGTTGTAAAAGCCGGAAAATACAAACAGATAGGCACAACAGATAGAGCCTGGAAACCGTATGAGATAAATGAGCTCAACAAGGTCATTCAAGCTACCTATGCTATGTTCGTAGAAGATGTTGCCAAAGCAAGAAAACTTGATATTAGAAAAAAAGACAGCTTTGCAAATGCCCATATCTTTACAGCTTCTCAGGCCAAAGCCGTTGGTCTTATTGATGAAGTAGGTGTTAAATATGATGCGAAAAATGAACTTATAGCCCTAAGTGGAGTATCTCACGCAGTATGGAATCAAGAGGATAAATTTGATAAATTGATGAAAAAACTTGCAGCAACAACAGCTGTAACACTCCAGACCTATTTTCCTGCTCTTGTTATGAAGTAAAAAGCTCTAAAGCTCTTTTACTTCAATAACATCTTCACTATTTTGAAAAATTCTCTCTACTCTCTCTTGCCACAATCTACCAAAATTCTCTATATCTTCTGATGTTGCCGCTCCGCTTTGCATTTTTTGCATCAATGGCATCATTGCCGGATCTGCCGGTACTTTTGAGTGGTCATAAAAAACATCTACACTTTTGTTTGTATCGACTCTTGTAAATCTTGCACTTGAGTTTATATCTGCATTGAAAAACATAAGTGAGTGGCGTGCAAAATTTCCGCCTAAACCCTTAAAGCCGCTCTTGTCAGTCGCACCTGTGATTTGAGAAACTACATTCCCGATAACTCCGGCAACACCCTCTTGTAAATCCTCTTTAAAAGAGACTTCTATCATACCTCTTACAGCTCTCTCATCTGCAAAGAGAGCCTTTAATGCAGCCTGTGTCATCAGATATGCTCCGGCAACTGTCGGACAAGAGTGCCCGGCAGCTTTTACCACTTCAAGATAGCTCATCTCATACTCACCGTTTTCAAATGTTGCCAATATCTTTGCCAAAGGGTCTATGAGCTTAATACTCTCTACACTATCATAAAATTTTGGATAACCCATCTATATCTTCCTTTTTTCCAGAACTTTTGCCTCTATCACTACCGTATCACTCTGAGCTTCAAAGATATCACCGGTATTGAGTTGCGTGAGATCAATCACACTTCCCTTTTGTGAAATTTGAGCAAAGCCTTTTTTTGTTTTTAATTTTGGATGATTGGATTCTAACATCTTTTGAAGCTGCAGAAGTTGATTTTGCGCAAGAGAGAGACGAGAATGTATCGCTTCGGGAAGCGCCTCTTTAATATTTTGCAATGCTCTAGCCGATGTAGTGATTTTAAATGCAATATTTTGCTCAAAGGCCTCACGCAACTGTTGAATCTCCTCCTCTTTTTGTCTCATTTTTCTCTCAACAGAGTGCTGCATAAAAGAGGATTTAAGATGTTCAAGCTGCTGCTTTTTTCTTTGTACTGTCTGTGAAAAAAGGTGTTGGCATTGTGATGCAAGAGTGTCTAGTGTCATATAGAGCTCATTTGTATCTGGCAGTATCATCTCCATAGCTGCACTTGGTGTTGCAGCTCTTAAATCTGCTACAAAATCACTAATAAGCCAATCTATCTCGTGTCCTACTGCTGAGACTATCGGTCTTTTTGCATTGTAGATTGCATTGGCAACTATCTCTTCATTAAATGCCCACAAATCTTCTATGCTGCCGCCTCCACGACCAATAACAATAATATCATACTCTTTTGTATCTGCTGTTTGTATTGCGTGAGCGATGGAAGCTGCTGCACTCTCACCCTGAACCAAAACATCATAGATATCTATCTCCAAGAGTCTGTAACGAGCATTTGCAACACGAAGCATATCTTGCAGAGCTGCACCGGTTGCAGAGGTAATGAGTGCTATCTTTTGAGGAAATTTTGGCAGTTGTTTTTTTATCTCGGGATTGAAGTAGCCTTGAGCAGAGAGTTTTTGTTTTAACTGTTCAAATGCCAAAGCTAAAGCACCCTGCCCTGAAGGCTCAATGGAGAAACAGTTTATCTGATAACTGCCACGAGGCTTATAGAGGGTGATTGCACCGTCAATAATGACTTTTTGTCCCTCTTCAAGCGTAAATTTGAGCTTTGTTGCATTCCCGCGAAACATCACACAGCTGATAGCTGAGTCTCTGTCTTTTAAGGTAAAATAGATATGTCCGGAGTTGTGAAAAGTGATGCGTGAGAGCTCTCCCTCTACAAAAACACGAGAGAAACTCTCCTCTAAGAGATGTTTTATCTGCTCATTAAGTGCAGAGACGGAGAGTGTATGCACTTACAATTCCCTACTTTTTACGAGCAATCATCAAGGTAGAGATATCCATTGAGAAACTTTGGGTGTGAAGCATCTCAAAGCCGGCACGTTCCAGCTCTGCCTCCATTCCCTGAATAGTTACAAAATTCTCAATAGAGTCCGGCAAGTAGGTATAAGCTTCAAGATTTTTGGAGATTGCCCCGCCTACATAAGGAAGGATTTTGTGCATATAGAAATCTCTCATCTTTTTGAGAATATTTTTATTCTCATCTTTCATAAACTCTAAAATCACTACAAGCCCATCTTTTTTAAGCACGCGGTTAAACTCATAAAATGCCTCTTGACGCTCAACAACATTTCTAATGCCGTATGTGATACTCAGCATATCTGCACTTGCATCTTCAAGAGGAATCTCTGTCGCTTTTGCGATGTGGTAATGAAAATCTGGAAACTTTTTACGGGCAACATCTACCATACCGTTTGAAGGATCTACACCTACAAACTCTTTTATGCTAATACCTGCTTTTTGAGCCTGTTTTTGCCAATAACCCATCATATCACCAGTACCGCAGGCAACATCAACTATACGCTCAATCTCATTTTTTCCATAATAATCAAATGATAAATCACACGCTTTTTTACGCCACGAGATATCTACACCCATACTCATAACACGATTGGCAGTATCGTATGTTGGTGCAATATCATCAAACATAGAGACAATCTTTTCCTGTTTTACATCACCCTCTTGTTCTAAAATACTCATAAATCTAGTTCCTTTTTTTCATCCATATAATTATATCTTCGCTCTCTTTATTCACATTTAAAAACTCAAAATTATCATTCTGAAACTTTATACTTCTCTCTCCACCAAGAGATGGAGCAATATAACAGAGGTAATAATCCACCACATCACGGGTCAGCGCATACATTTGTGGTCCGCCCTCTATCATAACATTTTTATACTCTTTGATTTTTTCCAGGCTATCTTCTATAAAAACCTCTCTGCCTGCAACATTAAAAAGAGGAATAGTTCTCTCAAAATCATCCTTGCGTGAGAGTATCAAAATATCGGGTGCTTTACCATTAACAAGTCTGGCATCAAGTGTCGGTCTGTCTTCACGAACCGTTCCACCGCCAATAACCAGCAAATCACACACATCTCGCATTGCGTGAACCTGTTTGCGTGAGCTTTGTGAGCTGATAATACCACCATCAGTAGTGCCGTTTAATCGCTCTGCCCACTTAAAAAACACAAAAGAGCTCTCTAAACTCTTTTGAAACGGATATAAAAGTGCATCACACTCTTGTTGCAGTATTTCAGAATAGACCATACAGTTATTCATAGAGAGTATCATACTCCCGTTTGCCGCTTTTTTATTGGTGTCATTTGAGCCGATATAGACCTCTTTTATACCAAGTTCAGCGATTAAATTTGCACAAGATGGTGTTTTTCCATAGTGGGAACAGGGTTCTAGTGTTGTGTAGAGTTTTGCATTTTCAAAGATGGCGTTATGATTGCTTAAAAGGTGTGTGTGAATATCTGCTGAGTCATGAAGTGCTAAAATATAGCTGTCATCTGTGAGTTTATAGTAGGCCTGCTTGAGTGCATTTACCTCTGCGTGAGGCTCCCCTGCTCTATGGTGTGCCTCAACAGCGAGTATTTCACCATACTCACCGACAACACAACAACCAACAGCAGGATTTGGATAGGTTAAACCTTGATACTTCCAAGCCTCACGCAGGGCAAGGCTCATATAAAAATTATCGTCTATTACCATTCAAAGTAAGTTTTTGCTTTTTTAATATCGTTAAAATCAACTTCTTTTAGGCCATCTTCATTTTCAAAAACAACTCTATTGCCATCAACCTCTTTGAGTTTTGCTCTTAATTTCTCTTTATCACCATAAACAATGGCAATATCCTCGCCGATCGATTTTTTAAAGTGCTCAAGTGTAGTGAGCTTTCTCTCAATACCGGGACTTCCAACTTCAAGTCTATACTCACCCGACACCGGAGATGTAACATCTAAAAGAGGAGAGAGAAGATGGGTAAGCTCCACATAATTTTCAAGAGGAACACTTTTGCGTTTGCCGTCTTCAAATTCAGGAGAGATAACACTTACACGAAAGATAGTCTCATCAAACTCATTGACAATGACAGTATCATAAAGCTCTAAGCCTACCGATTTAACAATAGATTCAATATCATTTTTTAGACTCATTCCTCTTCCTCTTTAGTATCTTTGGCTATTTTTTTAAACAGCTCTTCAATCGTTTGTGACTTTTTAATCTGTTCATCAAACTCAAATGTCAGTTTTGGACATCTGTACCATCCCTGATCTTTCAGACAGAAATCTTCAATAATCGGACGTGCTTTACGGAGCTGTTTCATATAGAGACGGCGTTCCTCATCACTAAAATCACTCGGGTCTATATAGACTTTGGCATCACTTCTGCCGCGAGAACACTTAACCTCTATAACATTGAGCTCATGCAGGCGTGCATCATTGAGCTGTGAGAGTGCTTCTGGTATAATCTCAGCCAAAAGCGCCTCTGTTCTTTTAAGCTTTATCTGTGCTTCAGTCATTTAGCTTTTAAAAACTTCTCTTAAAGAGAAATTTTTTGCTCCACTTTTTTAAATGTCTCAATTACATCGCCAACCTGTACATCTTCGTAGTTAGAGATGATAACACCACACTCATAACCATTTCCAACCTCTTGTACATCATCTTTAAAGCGGCGAAGTGATACAAGCTCACCTTCAAATGCAACAACACCTTCACGAATAACACGTACAAGTCCGCCACGGATAAGTTTGCCATCAACAACAACACATCCCGCAACCATTCCCGCAGGTGATTTAAATACATCACGAACTTCTGCCTGACCAGTATTCTCTTCTGTCCATTTAGGAGCCATCATACCTGTAAGCATCATTGTCATATCATCTAAGAGTTGATAGATAATAGAGTATGTTCTAATATCTACATTTTTCTGTTTTGCAAGTGCTTTAACTGAACCTGTAGGACGTACATTAAATCCAAGAAGAACACAATTTTCGCTATTTGCAACAAGTTCAACATCGCTCTCTGTAATTCCACCGACACCACTAGAGATAATGTCAATTTTAACTTCATCATTACGAAGTTCAGAAAGACTTGAACGAATCGCTTCAAGAGAACCATGAACATCAGTTTTAAGTACCACTTTAAGTGATTTAAGTTTCCCTTCTGCAATCATCGCTGTCATATCTTCTAAAGATGACTTCGTAGATTTAGAGAGCTCTTTATTACGCTCATACTCTTTACGTTTGAGTGCGTACTCTTTTGCCTCTTTGTCACTATCCATCGCCATTAAAATCTCACCTGCCGGCGGAACTTCATTGAGTCCTACTGCAACAGCAGTATGTGAAGGAGATACCGTTTTGATATTTTTACCCATATCATTTATAAGTGCTTTTACACGTCCATACGCAGCACCACAAACTACATTGTCTCCAACTTTCAATGTTCCGTTTTGTACAATTACAGTCGCAACCGCACCACGTCCTTTTTCAAGTGAAGACTCAACAACAGCAGCTTTTGCTTTTGCATTAGGATTTGCTTTAAGTTCTAATACTTCTGCAGTAAGAAGAATATTCTCTAAAAGTTCATCAATTCCCATTCCGCTTTTTGCAGAAACCGGAACAAACTCTACATCTCCACCCCAATCAACTGGACTGATACCGTGCTCAGCCATTTGACCTTTTACAAGGTCTGGATTAGCTGTCTCTTTATCCATTTTGTTCAGAGCTACAATAATTGGCTTGCCAGACTCTTTTGCAAGTTTGATAACCTCAAGAGTCTGTGGTTTTACGCCATCATCAGCTGCAACAACAATAATAATAATATCTGTAATATCTGTACCACGCTGACGCATATTTGAGAATGCCGCGTGACCCGGAGTATCTATAAATGTGATATCTTTACCATTTTGGTTAATTGTATATGCACCAATATGCTGTGTAATTCCACCAGCTTCACCCTCTGTAACTTTTGCATTACGAATTGCATCAAGAAGTGATGTTTTACCGTGATCAACATGACCCATAATTGTAATTACCGGCGGACGCTCAACTGCATCAGGATCTTCGTCAGCTTTTGATTCATCAACATAGTTGAACTCATCTTTTGGATCGATAATAGTCACTTCTACACCGAACTCTTCAGATAAAATCTCAATCTCATCCGCACCCAAGAAGTCATTTTTCGTCATCATCATACCAAGATCAAAAAGAACTTTAATAATGTCTGACATAGGACGTTTGAGTTTTTCTGCAAACTCATAAACACGAATATCTTCAGGAATCTCAACATGCGTTACCGGTTCATCAGTATGTTTCTCTTTTGTATATTTCTTACGTTTGTCACGAGAAACTTTTCTACCACGCGGTGCTTGCTTTTTATTTGCATTTCTTCCAACCGGTTTTGGCTGTCTTGGTTTTCGAGGCTCTTCAGGTGCAATTGGTGCACGCTCTGTAGAGTTTAAATCCAAAAGTACAACCTGATCATCCATATCCATCGTTACTTCTGCCAATGAACCACCAAAGATATCAAGTTTCACACCCTGATCTTTTTTAGAGACAGGTGCCTCTTTCTTAACTGTCTTTTTCTTTCTTGAGAGCTCTTCTAAAGCCTCTTTTGACATCTTTCCGTAAGAAGATACTGCTCCGGCAGATTTTGCAGGTGCTGAATAGACATCTTCCTCTTTTGGTTTTTTCTTCTTAACAATTTTAAGACCCGATTTTTTAATAGCCGGACGAACAGAGGGTTGTACAACTTTCAATGTGCTTTTTGGAGTTGCTTTTTTCTCCTCTTTTGCAGCAGGTTTTACTTCCTCTTTTTTCTCTTCTTGAACCTTTTGAGTCTCCTCTTTTTTCGGAGTCTCTTTTTTTGTCTCTTTGGCTTCTTCTACAGAACTCTCTTGCTCTTTTTTAGGAGTCTCACTCTTTGTCTCCTCTTTTGCAGCACTTTTTTGCTCTTGAGGCGATTCTTCTTTTTTAGGAGTATCACTTTTTACTTTTGCTTTTTTTACAGTTTTTGGTTTTGCTTCAACCGGTTCACCGTTAATAATGTAGTTGGCAATACTCTCAGCCTGTTCCATTGTTACTACACTCTGTGCAGATTTAACTTCCAGACCCATTTTTTTTGCTTTTTCCAATACATCCTTAGAAGCGATTCCAAGCTCTTTTGCAATTTCATGTACTCTAACTTTTTCTGTCATCAGTGATGATCTCCTTTAGTGTGTTCATATGTTTCTCTCTATCTCCGCCACGGCATTGACGCATAAGGGCACGGATAATCTTTTTATCCTCTTTGAGACAATTTTGACATAAATAAAAACTTCTTCCAACTCCGCTAAATGGAGCTATCTCTCCATCAATACATTGAAGCCTTAAAAGATTAAACTGCTTCTCTCTTTCTCTACAAGAGAGGCACATCCTTGTCGGTTGATGAAATTTTTTCGCCATTATATCTAAATCTCGCTTTATTTAATAGAGCTTTTTGACTTTATCGCTCTATTATGAGACCATTATTGTCAAAATCTAAAATTTTCACCTCAAAATCGTGAAATTTTTGTCTCATTTTATTTGCTATCATAGCAGAGTCATCATCATATACAAGAGAGAAAAATGTACTTCCGCTTCCAGAGAGCGTACTCATCAATGCACCGCTCTCATATGCTACTTTTTGAACCGAAAAAAGTTCCGGCAAGGTCTTCATTCTTGCTTTTTGATGAAATCTATCCTGAGCAGCGAGTTTTAACATCTCCCAATCTTCATTAAAAAAGGCTGCAACGGTGAGTGCCGTATGGGAGAGATTATATATTGCATTCTCTTTTGAGTATGATTTTGGCAAAATCGTACGGGATTTTGCTGTATTCATCTGTTTGTTTGGAATGACAACAACAGCTTTGAGATAATCGGGAAGATGTTTCTTTTGGGAAAAAACTTTGTTTTTCTCAATAGTCGCAACATTAAATCCACCCATTACAGCAGGTGTAATGTTATCTGGATGTGGTTCATAAACAAGTGCGTGATTTAAAATACGACGCTTACTAACACGGATACCTGCTGCCTCGTGTGCCGAAGCAATAGCTGATACTATAACAGCCGAAGAGCTTCCAAGCCCGCGTGACATAGGGATTTGGTTATAAAATGTAAATTTAAAGTTCTGCTTTTTCTTTGTAAGACGCGAATAGTGCTCATTAAAGATAGAGATAAAGAGGTTGTTCCCTTTTAATCTTGGGTTATTCTCCCCTTCTCCTTTGATACTGACACTAAAAAATTTTGATGGATGAAACTCCACACGATTACGTAAATCTACTGCAAGGCCTAAGGTATCAAAACCTGGTCCTAGGTTTGCAGAGGTAGCTGGCACACTTATTGTCACTCTTATTTCCTATCCAACAGCACCTATTTTATAGAGTGGTGTTACATTTTTACTAAACTCATTATAGTCAAGCTCTTTTGGAAGCTTAAATTTCACTTCCGGAACTTCATTAAACTTTTGAGTTGTTATTTCTGAAGAGATTTTAACGAAACATAGCTTTCCTATCGCTTTTATAGGTTGATTTTCATTAAAATAGAAAGCATCTCTTGCATAGAGAGGAATAGCTTTTAAAACAGAGAGAGATTTTAAAAAGACATAAGCTACTTTTATAGCCATAAAACTTCCCGGCCCGTTGGCATAAAAGAGTCTCTCAATCTCATACTCTGCCAAAAGTTTTTTAAAAATCAGAGGCAAAACATCTGAACTCTTTTGGCTTGACTCAATAGTCTCAATCAAACGTTTATTCTCATAGATACCTATAAGTATCGGGGAGCTAAGTGTTATGAGTACAATATCTACTTTTTTAGGCATACGCTTTTTCAAGCTCCTGCATCTTCTCTCCGACTGCCTCAATCACTTCATAGTTCTCAGCATCTTCCAAAAGTGCAAGTGTCAATCTGTGGTTCAGGTCGTGGCTTCCCGCCAATGCTTCATAGTTTCCTATAAAATTCATTCCTATAAGACTCATATCTCCAATAGCATCAAGAATTTTATGACGTACAAACTCATCCGGGAAACGAAGCCCTTCAGGATTGAGTATCTTTTTATCATCCAAAACAATAGCATTTTCCAAAGAACCACCAAGCGCCAACCCTTTTGAACGCAGATACTGAACTTCGTGCAAGAAGCCAAAAGTACGTGCACGTGCTATCTCTTTTTTGTAGCTCTCTTTTGTAAAGTGCAGTACATATGCCTGTTCTTGAATAACAGGGTGTGGAAACTTAATTGTGAAATCATAATTCAAATCAGGAGATGGAGAGAGTTTGACATACTTCTCACCCTCACGTACCTCTACATCTTTTTTAATACGCATTATCTTCTTTGGAGCATCTAACTCAACAATACCTGCTTCATCCAAAAGCATACAGTAACTCGCACTGCTTCCATCCATTACAGGAACCTCATCGGCATCAACTGTAATTTTTAGATTATCAATTCCATAAGCATAGACAGCAGAGAGAAGATGTTCAATCGTTGAGATTACATAGCCGTTTTTACCTATAACGGTTGCCATCTTTGTATCGACTACATTTTCAGGCAGCAGAGGAATAGAGACATCAACATCACTTCTATAAAAGACAATGCCGCTGTTTGCTTCCATCGGCTCTAACTTTAATTTTACAGGTGATCCTTTATGAAGACCTATTCCTACCAGTTCTGCACTCTTTTGTATAGTCGTTTGATACATCTTTGCTTCCTATTGCTCGTCAATTATCTTTTTAGCGTTTTTAATTATATCACTAATATTGAGTTTAATCCACTGTCTGTCCATCCATTCTTGAGGACGAACTTCTATTCCTTGTACTAAAACACCAAAGTGTAAATGATCACCCATAGCGTAACCACTTTTACCTGTATTTGCTATTTTACTGCCTGCAGGTACTTCTTCACCTTCCGTCACATCAAAACTTGAACAGTGTCCATAAATTGTATATAGTCCCAGTCCATAAGATAGTGAGAGCATATTTCCATATAGGCCATTATCATTTGCAAACACAACTTTGGCACTGTTTTGTGTTTTAATTGGAGCCATTGCGTGAGATGCCATATCGAGACCTAAATGGTACGCTTCACTGATAAATTTGCCCTTATAATAATATTTTCTATGATCACCAAAGTATGCAACAACAGCTCCGTTTTTTAATGGATACATTCTTCTGATTTTAAAATCATCAATCATCTCATCAGAAACTTTAGAGGTAATTTTATGAATAAGTTTCTCATTTTTTGCACGAACATCTTCATTAATTATTTTAAATTGTTCCAACTTATCATCCACACCCTGTGTCTCTTCAAAATCTTCTGCCAAATCATAAATCTTTCCATTTAAAAACTTATCTGAAAGTGTAATACGTGAGAGTCTATACTCTTTATTTTTCAAATAGAGAGGCACATAGGATTTTGCGATATTTCCTGCTTTGTCTGTCGCAATTACAGTTGCTTTGAAACTACTGTCTTTTACAGGCCAAGCGAGAAGTGCTATATAGTATCCTTCTTTATAAAAAGGTTGAGCCTTAAAGTGTTTGTTATGATTTGAAAGTATATAGATATCATCAATATTTGCATCTTCTACGCGAAAAATAACCAGTGCTGATCCTCCACGGGAAATCTTATATGAATTACCTACAATACTAACACGTGGTCTCTTTTTATCTATAGTTAAATCAAAACTCTTTTGTGCAATATTCCCCTTAAAAAAGTTCCATTTACTTATATCTTGTGCTTCAACATATAATTTAATATCTTTATCTTTCATAGTATATGCACCACGTGGAGGTTTTACCTCTATTAACAACTCTTTTTGTGGCATTAACAGTTGTTCATACTGTAATGTTTTATCACCATCTTTCGTATGCATAATAATTTTATATGCATGAATACCACTCTCATCATCTATCTTAATTTTTAGCGGTTTTTTCAAATTCCAGTATCCATTGCTCTCTTGCAGTGTTATTCGAGGAGGCACTCTCTCAAATGTAGCAGAAAAATAGACATATAATCCACCTGCAATTATTACTAGTAGTAAAAACAGAACACCGAATGAAGAACTATTATTTTTTCTTTTCAAATCAAGCTTCCTTACTTATTTTTATAATTTTATCTTTTTCATCATCTTTTATAATTATTACTTTTTTCACATGGACGAGATTAAATAGCTCTTTTGCAATGCTATAGATATCTTCCCACGCAGCACCACTTTGTTCAAAATCTTCATCACAAAGCGCAACATAAGCCAATGAAGCATTCTCTTTTAAAAGTAGTTTTTCATAGACTTTTGCTCGCAATCTAAAAGAGGAGAGAGGCTCTTTTTGAACCATCTCTTTCATACAAAGCTGATGATCTGCACCAAGTGCTATCAACTCACTAAGCGCAGCAAATAGTGTGCCATCACACTCTAAACTCCTACAAAAATCATACTGCTGCATCAAACCAGCATAAAAAGCTGTTGCCATTTTTGCATTGATTTTTATTTTACTCTTTTTAAAAAAATCAAAAAGTTCAAATATATCAATATCAGCACAAAGCAGTATATCAGTATGTTTTGGCTGGGTGGCACGTATTTTCTCATACCAAGGTAAAAAAGCGTAAAAATATTTTTTATCTTCCAAAAACAGAGATACTTTTTTATGTTGCATGAGTAGATAGGAGTACAAAACTGATGCCTGAGGAAAATTTTCGGCACTGCTTTGAATAACAATATGTTTTGCCGCTTCTATCTCTTGAAACTCTATCACACTTCTCTGCTTTTATTAAGATTTGATAAAATTATATACTATTTTTTATTCATCTTGTAAATGTATGCAAGAACCTCAGCAACTGCTGCAAAAAGTGTCTCTGGTATAGGTTTATCTACCTCAACCTCATTATAAAGGGAACGGGCAAGAGGAGGATTTTGTACAATATGAACTTCGTTTTCTCTTGCTATTTTTTTAATCTGTTGAGCAATCATATTCATCCCTTTTGCCACAACAATAGGAGCATGAGACTTCTTTGCATCATACTTAATAGCTACGGCATAGTGCGTAGGATTTGTGATAACAACATCAGCATTTGGAACCTCAGCCATCATCCGCTTACGTGAGGCTTCCATCTGAATTTGACGGATTTTTGATTTAATCAGAGGATCTCCATCTAAATTTTTCATCTCATCCTTAATCTCTTGCTTAGACATCTTGAGTCCATCAAAATACTGTTTTCTAACTATAATGATATCTATTACTGCAAAAATAAAAATAATCAGAAGCATTACAAGAGCAATAGTGAGCATCTTCTCTTGAAGCCAAATAAACTGATCGTGCAGACCAAATAGAGCAACAGTAGGAAGTTCTTTAATAAAGTAGAAAAAGAAGATAAAACCAACACCTAAAGTTGTAAAAGATTTAAATGTAACCTTTATACCTTCAATCAACTTCTTTAATGAAAAAAGATTTTTTGTCCCTTTGACAGGGTCTATCTTTTTCAAATCCGGCATAATTGCTTTTGTTGTAAAGAGAAATCCAAACTGTGCAAATGCAGCAACCACACCTGCAACAGCAACTGCTGTAGCAAGTGGAAGCACCATTAGTAAAAACTCTCTAATTGTTATAATCGCAATATCAATCATCGATGTTTTTGTAATAGGTGAGCCTATTAAAGAGAAGTAGTATTGAAAAAGCAAAATCATATGTTTTGCCATAAAAGGAAAGAGCATTAAAAAAGCCAATATTGCTACAAAAAGTGTTATAACCCCCGATGCATCTTGAGATTTTGGGACATTCCCCTCTTTTCGGGCGTCTTCTATCTTCTTGGGGGTGGGTTCTTCTGTTTTTTCAGCATCATCAGCCATCTACTTCTCCTAGAAGAACTCACAGAAATTTTGCAAAATTTCTATTAATCCATCTTCATTGACAAATCAATCCAATTTGCCTGATGAATAAGTGAGCCTGAGCTAATTGCATCAACACCTGTTTTTGCATAGGACTCAATCGTATCAAGTGAGATATTTCCACTTGCTTCAAGCAAAATATGTGGATAGTTTGCATCTCTAAACGCCACAACCTCTTCAACCTGTGCCGGTGTCATATTATCGCACATTACAATATCGCATTTTGCCTCCATTGCCTCTTTTGCTATCCAGAGTGTCTCAGCTTCAACCTCTATCTTTGCAGTAAAAGGGATAACCTCACGCGCTTTTACAATATAATCACTTAGATTTTCAATAGTTTTAAGATGCGTATCTTTTATCATCAGACTGTCATCAAGTCCCATTCTATGATTTACCGCTCCGCCACAACGTGTTGCATATTTCTCAAAAACACGCAGAAGTGGTCTTGTTTTACGAGTGTCAAGCAGTTTTGTACCATAAGGTTTGATGATATCAGCATATTTACCTGTAAGTGTTGCTATAGAGCTTGCGTGAAGCAGTATATCTAAAATAGTTCTCTCACAACGAAGCATTGCGTGAGAGTCTGCTCTAAAAAGAGCAAGTGTCTCACCCTGCACAAATGACTCCCTATCCTCTTTGAGCCACTCTACTTCAATGCCCTCCAAAGCACACAAAACATCAATATACTTCTGACCGGCGACAACACCCTCACTCTTTGCTATGATTTTTGACGATGCAGCTACGGCAGGCTCTACCAGAGCATAAAGGTCTCCTCGTCCTACATCCTCACGCAATGCCTCTTTTACAAACTCTTCTATCATAATGCCAACATTCTCTCTAGTGCAATTTTTGCCCATTTTTGTGTCTTTTCATCAACCTCAATCTCATTAATCGGCGCACCATCTTCAATAGCTTTGAGTGTCAAATAGACATCTTGAAGTGTTGTCTCATTCATTGTCGGACACTCCGGCTTTGTAGATGAGAGCACGTAGGTATTTTTCGGACGCAGACGATTGACCATATTAAACTCTGTCCCAACAGCTACTTTTTGATCTTGAGGAAGCTCTTTTATATACTTGATAAGTTGTGAAGTTGAACCTACAAAATCACTTGCCTGACAGATAGCAGGGTCACACTCCGGATGTACTGCAATGAGAATTCCAGGATATTTTTTTCTGTAAAAGGCAATATCTTCAAGTGTAAAGAGCTGATGTACAGAACAAAAACCATCATAACAGATAATATCACACGCTTTTGGGTCTTTGTCATCTATGCCGATGACCATAGATTCAAGTCCCATCTCATTGGCTATATTTTGTCCAAGACATCTATCTGGAACAAAAAGAATTTTTTTACCCTCTTTAAGCGCTGTAGTAATAATCTTTTTGGCATTGGCACTTGTACAGACCATACCACCCATCTCACCAACCTTTGCTTTTACATCGGCACCAGAATTGATATAGGTAATAGGAAGAATATTCTCTTTTCCAATACCCTTCTCATTTAAGAACTTTACTGCATTATCATACTGTACATCAGTAATCATACTTGCCATTGCACAGCAAGCCACTTTTGGCATAACTACTCGTTTGTTTGGAGAGAGAACCTTGACACTCTGTCCCATAAATCCAACACCACAAAAGAGAACGAACTCACTATCATCATCTCTTGTCTTTATGGCAAGTTCAAGTGAATCCCCCGTGATATCACCAACTTCAAATACTTCGTCACGTTGATAGAAGTGTGCAACAACCGTTACACTCAGCTTCTCTTTTAATCTATCTATTTCTCTTTTCAATTCTTCTTGTGAGTAGCTCAAAAAAACATCCTAAATTTGTATTATCGTTATTATATCAAAATATATTTAGCATATAAAGTGTAAAATGGCACCACTCAAATAATTTAAGGTAATCAATGGATTTTTTATTTAATATCAATGTTCAGTTCTATATAGCTGCATATCTTATAGGAGGTATCCCTTTTGGCCTTCTTTTAGCAAAAAAATTTGCCGGGGTTGATGTCAAATCTGCCGGAAGCGGTAGTATAGGTGCTACTAACGTACTACGTGTTGTAAAAGAGCGTGATCCGGCCCTTGCAAAAAAACTCGGTATTGCAACGCTTGGACTTGATGCGCTCAAAGGTGTTGTCGTTCTTATAGCAGCTTATTTTATGGGGCTTGACAACTCTGTACTGTGGGCCATAGCTGTTTTAGCAGTTCTTGGACACTGTTTCTCGCCATATCTAAACTTCGAAGGCGGCAAAGGTATAGCAACAGGTATGGGAGTAATGATGTTCATGCTTCCTGTTGAGACAACAATTGCCCTCATTGTCTGGGGTGTTATGGCAAAAACTCTGCGTATCTCTTCTATATCTTCATTAACAGGTGTTCTTGCACTTTTAATATCCAGTTTTATCATTCATCCTGCAATGGCGCATGCACCGATTGTATTTATTGTCTTTATTCTCTTTTATAAACACATTCCAAATATTATTCGTGTAATCAAAGGCGAAGAGAAGAGAGTAATCTAAGTGCAAATCTTCATAGAAAATCTCAAATTCCAGACAATTATAGGTATTTTGGATTTTGAGAGAGAGAAAGAGCAGGATGTTATTCTCAATCTAAGTATCTCTTATGAATATGAAGATAAGTTTATCAACTATGCAGATGTGGCAAATCTACTAAAAACAACAATGAAAAATAAAAAATATCTTCTAATTGAAGATGCTTTACTTGATTTGGCACAACTCTTAAAGAAAAAATTTTCAAAAATCCAAACACTCAATATAAAAATCACAAAACCCTCTATACTCCCCGATTGTACGGTATCTGTAGCCAATACTTTTCATTTTGATTCTTAAGTTAAACTTCATTTTTTTTTAAAAAAAATTGAAAAAAACTTTAAAGTAACCTAAAAATATGCTACAATTTCGCCAAAATATTAGAAATAGGAAATAATGAATGCGTATTCTTATAATAGAAGATGAAGTAACATTAAATAAAATGCTTGCAGAGGGACTAAAAGAGTTTGGTTACCAAAGCGATGTTGTTGAAACACTAAAAGATGGTGAGTATTATCTTGACATCCGTAACTACGATTTAGTTCTTATGGACTGGATGTTACCAGATGGAAATTCAGTTGATATCATTGGAGATATCAAAGCAAACACTCCTAAAACAGTTGTAGTTGTACTTTCAGCGAGAGATGATAATGAGAGTGAAATCGAAGCACTTCGTGCAGGTGCTGATGACTACATCAGAAAACCGTTTGATTTTGATGTTCTTGTTGCTCGTATTGAAGCGCGTTTGCGTTTTGGCGGAAGCAATATCATTGAGATTGAAGATTTAACTATCAACCCTGAAGAGGAAAAAATCACATACAAAGAGACTGAAATAGAGCTCAAAGGAAAACCTTTTGAAGTTCTTACTCACCTTGCTCGTCATCGTGACCAGATCGTCTCTAAAGAGCAACTTCTTGATGCTATCTGGGAAGAGCCGGAACTCGTTACTCCAAATGTAATTGAGGTAGCTATCAATCAAATTAGACAAAAAATGGACAAACCACTCTCTATTACTACGATTGAGACAGTTCGTCGTCGTGGTTACCGCTTCTGTTTTCCTAAAGAAGTTTAATCCAAACAATGCTATAATCCCTTAAAAAAAGGGATTATAGATGTTCTCTAAAAAAAGCATTCGTAAAAGCTTTCTTATACAACTTGTTTTTTCTTCTACTGTTTTAATACTCATTTTCTCATCTATTTTATACTTGTATATTGAAAAATCAATTTATGATGAAAAAAGAGCAGAACTTATCCATTATGCAAAAAATATTGCCAACTACAGATCGGTATTTCAACTTGAAGATGCAATACCAGAAAATTTTTTCTCATTAAATATTGAAATCATCTATTTAAAATCACCAAAAAGCAATATGGATATTTATGAAACAACAAAAAAGAAAAAAACCTATTTAACACTGATATACCCTTTTCAACTTAAAAATTCAAGTTATTTAAAAATCACAAAAAACATTACAACTACAAAACACCTACTTAAAAAAATTCTTCACTATATTTTTATCATTAATATAGCAGGATTTTTACTCATACTTATCTATGCTGTTATGCTTTCAAAAATGTTGGTACTGCCAATTTATACACTCACAAAAAAACTCTCAAATATGAATGAGCATATTATGAATCCAATCAATCTTGAGACACTTCCACAGGAGTTCGAACCTTTGGGTGAGACAATCAACCATCTTATAGCCCGAATCCAGAACTTTGTAAAATACCAAAAAGAGCTCTTTATAGGAACAGCTCATGAGCTCAAAACTCCTCTTGCAGTCATTAAGCTCAAAAATCAGGTCACACTTATCAAAAAACGCACTCCTGAAGAGTATATAGAGGCGCTCAAAACAACAAACAAGACTATTGACGAGATGAACATCATTGTCTCAAACATTTTAAATATAGGACGTCAAGAGGGAGCTCAGCTGGATAAACCTGTTGAAGTTGATGTCATTGCACTACTCAAACAAAAAGCAGATGATTTTAAACTGCTAGCTGAGAATGAGGGTAAAAAACTCTTGATGGATTTCAAACCAGATGGTTATATGGCAACCTTGCAGGTAACCCTGCTCAATCAAATTATTCAGAACTTCTTGCAAAATGCCCTCAAATTTACTCCGAAAGACAAAAGTGTCCAACTTCGCAGCCGGGAGAATGATTACGGACTGCTTATAGAAGTGATAGATGAGGGATGTGGTATTGATGAGAGTGTTGATCTCTTTGCTCCATTTAAACGACAGGGAAATAAAAGCGGTGTAGGACTGGGGCTCTTTTTGGCAAAGAGTGCTGCAGATGCTCTTGGGGCAAAAATCACTATTAGAAACAGAGAAGACGGAGTGGATGGTACGGTAGCATCTTTAGAGCTAAATTCAAAATTATCTTGTATTCTTCCAAGGAATTAACCCATTTCAAAAATAATAAAGCTTACTTTTGTTATAAATCTCTCACAAATTCAATAAGTATAGATTTATAAGGTTTTTAAATATGGCATTAATTATTAATGATGAATGTATTGCATGTGATGCTTGTCGTGAAGAGTGCCCGACAATAGCGATTGAAGAAGGTGATCCTATCTACTACATCGACCCAGATCGTTGTACAGAGTGTGTAGGTGTTTATGATGAACCTGCATGTATTTCGGTATGCCCTGTTGATTGTATTGTACCGGATAAAGACAATGTTGAAACTATTGCCGAGCTACAATTTAAGTACAAACAACTTCAAGAAAACGAAGAGTTATAATTGGCTAAGAGAGTTGCCGTCATAGACATCGGTTCTAACTCAGTTAGAATGGTTATCTATGAGAAAACCTCACGCTACGCTTTCCACCTCCTCCACGAAGAGAAATCAAAAGTAAGAATTTCACAAAATGCCTACAAGCACAATGGAGAACTCCAAGAAGTTCCGATGCAAAGAACTTTTAATGCGCTCCAAGACTTCCTAAGTATAGCGAGTTCTTTTAAAGTAAGAAAAATACTCTGTGTTGCCACATCAGCTCTGCGAGATGCTCCAAACAAGCACCTCTTTTTACAAAGAGTACGAAGAGAGTTAAAACTCAATATCAAAGTTATTTCAGGAGAAAAAGAGGCCCATTTTGGTGCTATTGCCTGCGCAAATCTTCTTCCAAGACAAGAGGCTGCACTCAGTATTGACATTGGAGGCGGCTCTACTGAGTTTGCCTTTATTTATGGCAACAGTATCACCTCAGAAATCTCTTTAAAACTTGGTACGGTACGCCTTAAAGAGCTCTACTTTGACAGAGATGATATTGAAGGTGCTATCAACTACATAGACAGCGAACTTGACAAACTTCCAGATACAAAAGGGCTTACTTCTCTTGTCGGTATAGGAGGGACATTTAGAGCCATATCAAATGCCATCTTAAAAGAGACACTCTATCCACTCAACAAACTGCACGCTTTTGAGTACGACAGAGATACCTTTAAAAACTATCTCAAACGACTCCTCAAAGCAAAAAACACAAAAGAGCTCCAAGCACTCTTTATTAAAAGTAACCGTTATGATGTAATAAAACCTGGAGCACTTATCTTACAAAGAGTGCTTAAAAAAGTTGCTATTTCAGGCATCATTACAAGTGGTGTCGGTGTAAGAGAAGGTGTCTATCTTGCAGACCTGCTCCGAACATCCAAAGAGAAATTTCCAGCAAACTACAATACATCGGTTCGCTATATTTTAGACTCTTATGTAAATGATAAAGCCTTTTCCAACAATCTTGCACTACTGAGTAAAAAACTCTTTAAACTTACTGCAGACTATTTTAAACTCTCGAATGAGTATGCCCCTTTGCTTACTATTGCTGCGAAGCTTTATCCTGCAGGAAGCAGTGTTCATTTCTACTCTCAGAACAAACACAGCTACTACATTATTCAGAGTGCTTTAGAGTATGGCTTTAAACATCACGATATTATGCTTATCTCTACGCTTGTCAAGTATGCAAAAAAGAAACTTCCATCAGAAGCGCATATGCAGCTTTATGCAAAACTTCTTCCAAATAACAGAGACTCTATAGATGTTTTAAGCTATCTGCTCTCCTTGGCCATAGCACTTCTAAGCCATAGACCGAGAGATCTTGATTTTGAAATGAAGTTTGAAGATGGTGAATTAAAAATTATTTCCAAGAGAAAACTCTACATTGCACAAAGTGCAGTAGAGAAGTTAGAATGCAAAGACAAAAGATTTCATGTAACTTTTAAAGTTTAAAATCTCTGTCCCATTGTAAATTCAAAGTTTGATGTTTTATCATAAGATTTTGGATTGATAGCTTTTGAAAACATAAGTTGAACCGGTCCAACTGGTGAAAACCACTCTATCCCTAGTCCATACCCTGCTCTATCTTGATCATTTGTACCAGAGAGGATATTTGCACTGATATTATCAGAGATAATACCCCAATCAAGGTATGTAACCAAACGCATTTTTGCTTTTGGAATCAATGGGAAACTCATCTCGATATTATTTGAAAATGTTTGCGTTCCACCTATTCTACGAATACGTTGCCCATTGTAAAGATCTGTTCCTGTATTGTCTGCTATCATTGGAGAGATAGAGTATGACTCATACCCACGGACACTACCTATACCACCCATGTAAAACTTCTCTGCAAGTGGAATATATCCATTGTCGATAATTGCATAATAACGCGCTTTATAGCGAAAAATAGCATCAAATCCTAAATAATCTTCAAGTCCTATATATTTTGCGAAATTCGTACGTGATTTTAAAAATTTTGCATCTGCACCAATTCCTGCTTTTTCAAAACTTTGAGAAAGTATAAATCCTTCACGTGGTAAATAAAAATCATCTGTAGAATCCCAACTAACACTCACTGTAACAGAACTTTTATCATAAGATTCAAAGTAGTATCTACTTCCATAAACAGAAGCATTAAAATCTGCAGCAAATTCATACTTGTTTCTTGAATAACCATATCCTAAGTAACCTGTAATATGGCGTGAAAATCTATGCCCTGTACCAATACTGACACCGTCTGTAATAGTTGTATAATCATTATAGTCATAAACAGAGTGGTAAATTGAAAAATTACCGCTAAAATCACTATCATTCAAACGAGGATTTGAAATATTAAACGAATAGTTTTTCGAAGTTTGTGATTTTTCTGCTTTTAAACCAATATTGATCCCTGATCCCCATATATTTCTATCATTAATTCCAATACTTAAAAGAAGTCCACCATACGAGCCATATCCTCCACCAAGCTGAACATTTCCAGTAGGAGCTTCTTTGACTTTAACTATAAGATCCATCGTATGCCCATCAATACGTTTCTCTTCTATTGTATTACTATCAAAATATCCTAAACGCCCCAATGCAGTGCGGGAATCTTTTAAATCTGTCAAAGAGTACATATCGCCAGGACCAAGATAGAGCTCACGACGTATTACTCTGTCAAGCGTTCTTGTATTTCCTGAGATGACAACATTTCTTATACGAACTTTTTCACCAGGCATCACTTTAAAGCTAACTGCAACACTCTGATGTTTTGTATCTTTTTGTAAATCAGGAACGACCTGAACAAAAGCATAACCTTTATCTGCGACAGCTGTTTTTATTTTTTGGGAATCTTTACGAAATTTTTTAATATTAAATATATCACCTTTTTTCAATGCAAGTGTTTCAAGAAGAGTTTTTGTATCTACTACATCTTTTAACTGATAAATATTCACATTTGAAATTTTATACTGCTTCCCCTCTTCAATCTGATAGCTCATATCTGCAAGATAACTGTCAAAATCAACACGAACGAAAGGAGCATCTACTTTTGCATCCAAATATCCGTGTTGCATATAAAAATCACGGATTCTTAAATTATCATACTCTAAATCGCGTAAAGACATCTCTCCATCATTGCGTCCCCAAAGCCAGCCCATAAATTCATGTGCTTTATTTGCTATCACATCATCAAAATCATCAGGATCAAGTCCATATACACCAGCATAATTAATTTTTCTGATTATGATTTCTTCACCTTCATTAACTATAAAAGTGATTTTTACACTTCCATTTTTCAGATATGTTGTCTTTACTTCAACTACAGAATCTATTTTTCCATCTTGAGACAATGCTTCAATAATTCGTTTTTTTGCAGCCAAGATTTTCTTTTCATCATAAAGCGTCCCTTTTTTTAACTGAATTACAGTTGGGATAACATCATCATCATTCTCTTTCCAACCTTTAAGTTCTATCTGAGAAATAACCGCTTTTTCTTTAAAATAAAATTTCAGCTTACCATTTTCAAATTCACTCCAAATATCATTAAAATAGCCCTGTTTAAAGTACTTTTTTATTGCTTTATCTACATCCTCTTTCTCTATATCCTCACCAACTTCAAAAGGTAACATTCTCAATGCAACAGTTTTAGATATATGAATCAATCCATCAAATGTGACAGCTTTTAAAACTTGCGCACTAAGAGTTGTACTAAAGAGAATAAAAAGAATAGGTAAAAAGATTCGCATTGACAGTCCATAGATTAAAATTAAAAAAGATTTTACCCATTATGAGGTTAATGTTAAGTAAA
>Ga0256828_1000332_pt1 | contig 32713 bp, 34 predicted proteins | sample CV88metaG_FD_185993 | JGI IMG/M metagenome (GOLD analysis project Ga0256828, IMG submission 185993) | Hydrothermal vent microbial communities from East Pacific Rise, Pacific Ocean - CV88 | ecosystem: Environmental > Aquatic > Marine > Hydrothermal vents | place: Pacific Ocean: East Pacific Rise...
GACGGAGTAGTTGTTTCTGGTAATGAGGAACTTGGAGATGTTGTAGGCGAGTCTGCAATGACAGATATTAAAGATGTTATTGATGCAAATATCGATACAATCGGCGAGACAGGTGTTGTAGCAGCAATGGAAGCTATTGCTTTTGATGCTAGCGATGCAACATCTAAAGATTTCAGAGATATGTTTAGTGCAAATATTGAAAAGTCTAATACAATATTTGAACCTATCGAAGAACCATCAATGGGTGAATTAATAGCAGCTCAAGAAGATTTCTCTGGTCAAATTCTGGATAATCATAAAGCTGTATCTGTTGTTGTAAATGCCGCAGTCGGTTCTAATAAATCAGTTGTAGAAGCATTCTATCCGACAGTTATTGGTGACGCATTCTCTGCTGGTATTCAAGAAAACCTTGAATATGGCGTTGTTAATGGTCAGTATCTAAGATCTGCTCCAGGTAATAAAAATAAAGATATCGAAGGTTCTTTGATTAAACTTGGAAGAAAAGCAAATACTGTGTTTACCAACGAAATTCTAAAATTAGTTCCAGTATTTAAACCATCTCAAGCTGATTTCTTTGTAGCTCAATATCAACATGATGATGATTCTACAGGTAAGACAATTAGAACAGCTCCATTGAAATTCGGTGTTGAACTAGATTACGGTTCTATAACACAAACAGATGAAGATCTTCTTAATGGTGTAAGAGATCAAAACTTTGTACTTTCTGGTGATGTTGGACTTAGAGATATATATTTCACACTTAACGATAGTGACAATAATACATCGTCTCATAAATACAATGTTTCACTAGATAGAGCAGCTAAATTCATAGCTTCTAGAACAGGTGACTCTAAAGATATTCTTCTTACATATAAAACAGAAGATTTCATTATAGATGCTGATAAAATTAAAACAATCTCCGGTGGTAGTTCAGACGTTATCGATAACCTAGATATTCCTGGTTATAAAATTTATCTTAAATTAGTTGTTAACGGTCAAGGTAATACAAGAACTAACTTGATGGAACTTAACGATCCAGGTAAATTTAAAGTAGTTAAAGTTATCGATGATCAAGGTAATGAAGTTCCTGAATCTGATCAAAAATTCATTGATATAAAAGACGTAATCGAAATTACAACTATTGATGGTTATGAACTAGATGTATTTACAACTAACGAAGATCTTAGAAAAACAGGAATTCAACTAGATATTAGAAGAGAAACAGAACTTTATAATACAAGATATACACTACCAGTATACTTCTTGAATAGCCATCTAACAAAATCTCCTAGAAATGCTCTTAAAGCTATCAATGAGTATGTTGTTACAATTACAGAGCAAAGAGGTATTGCAGCATTTAATAATTATTTCAATGTTCTTAAAACAACATTCGAAAATGGTGGACTATTTGCATTGGAAAGAATTTCTGGTATTACTAAAAATATTATCGATCCATACTTCGATGAAAGAGAAATTGATCTAGTTGCTACAGTAGATTCTCAAGAGTCTAAAGATATTAAAGCTAATGTTGGCGGTGTTATTGCTAATAACATTACACAAATGGTTACTGATATGGTTTATACATCAGGTATTCTTGATGCAGCTCTTAAAATGGGAATCGGTAAACCAGAACTAGTGATTGTAACAGATACTAAAATAGCTACAGCTATTAGGGGTATTGTAGAATACGAAGGTCTTAATGTAAAAGTAGTTGCAATGGATCATGAAACATTTGTAGATAAAGTAAGATTCTTCATTACAGTTAATAAAATAAATGAGATTACAGAACTTACTTGGGGGTTCAGAGGCGTTACACCAACTCCAGTTATTACAGCTAATATGAATAGAAATGGTATTAATGCAGAATTCGTAATTATTCAACCAAGAATGTCATTCCATAACAGATTGACAATCGGTGCTGAAATTAGAATTAGTGGATTCGATACTATCGTGCAAACAAAAGTTAAAAAACTAGCAGCATAATTTACTATACTATAGGACATATGTCCTATAGTATAGTTTTATTATCTCTAAAATATTTTGTTGGTATATTATATAAATGAAGCTATTGCTTCTAAATCATATTTATCTTGGCCAAGATAAAAATACACAAAGGTTTAAAATGAATTCAGTATATAGAGAATATCCGAATGGAACAGGTGCTATTAATACAGGTTCTTTTGATACTAGATATAATTTTCAAAATGAGTTATATCCTAGACAACAAGAAGAGTTTATTGGCGGTGGTTATGATACAACGCAACCCACTAATAATGCTACTCCGCGATATGAAGAAAAACATATTATAGAAGAGAAGATAGTCCACCAAAAATCTATCTTTAAACCTAACAAAATGAATGTTAGTCATGAGTCATTAGTTGTTGATATTAAACAGTCTAAATCTCCAATAACTCTAACAGAAGATTTGGTTAGAAGTTATGTTGATATTATAGAAGATCAATATGATAATAATGGTTATGGTTTAAATGGTATAGACATTCTTCTACAAAGATCATTTATAACAGATCTAGATATTGACACAGAACAATTAAGAAAGAATATTGTTAGTGATAAAGGTCTTATAAATACATCTGCTATAGATAATATACCAGATACATTAAATGATATACTTACGGATATGTTTAATAGTATTTTTGTTCCTATAGTTGGTTTAAAATCGTCTAATTTTAAAGCAGATTTTGACGATATTAAACAAGCACTAAAAGATCCAGAGGTTAATAAAGAAGCTTCGGCTAGATTTAAAGCGGAAGTTAATGAGTTCTTTAAAGGCTTAGAGATTATAAATGTAGTAGGTAAAACTAAGTTATATAAATACGCTGTTAAATGTTTTATACTTTTTAATAGTGAGAATTATTTATCAGTAGAGTTAGAAGATGTTACAGAACCTGTTACAGTGGATGATAAATCTTTGACATTTAAGATATATAAGAATATTAACTATAACTGTATGTTTATAGTTATAAATGCCGACTTATATAAGACCGACGGAACAAAAGTTAAAAAAGTATTTTAAAAAGGAGAATATATGTTAGAGACACTAAAGATAGAGATAGATAAGAAACCTAAACTTAATACAAAAGATAATAGTAATATTTTAATAAACGGATTTCTATTCATGAGAAAATTTGATAAATATTATGTTGAAAGATTTAACACATTTTTTAATAATAAATATCAAGCGATAAAATCATTCTTCACAGAGATTAAAGACATACAAGACCTTGTAAAGAATAATGATAAAGATATGTTAATTTTCATAAATCTTTTAAAAGAAGAAAAGAAGATGTTAAGTCATTTAGTTTCAACTGGTGAATTAGAGCTTATTGGAAAAGATAATAAAGATTATAAAGAAGAAGTTATTGACGACTTTATGATAAGTTCCGTGGAGGTTCTAAAAAATCCTTTTATAAAGATCGAATTATCAAAAGATCTTAAGAGATATTTTGGTAACAAATTAAAATAACATAACTAGATAGTCTAAATGACTATCTAGTATATTTTTTTTATTTCCAATCTTGTGTTATTTTTATAAAGTATTAATAAACTTCTATCGATAGTTTTTATTATTCCTGATTTTTCTAGTAATGTATTTTCTAAGTAAGTTGTTTTTAAGACATCACCATCACTATTCATGCTATCAAACCTAATACTATCATTATATTTAGATATAAAATTATATATGTCTTCATGAATAGTTTTAAACATATTTATATTACGATTTAAATGTAGAGATTTAAAGTCATCATCATTAACACTAAGATTTCTACTATCACTTACTTTAACTTTCTTATAAAAATCTTTATATTTAATTAAACCAAACTCTTTGTGTTTAGTAAAACTAAACACACATTTATCTTCTAAAGGACAATCAGAAACATGCAAACCAGAGATTTGATGTATGTCATTAGTTATATTAGAAATATCATCTATATTGATAAAATTAACACAAGCTTTATTATCGCCATCTGTAAATCCTATGATGATTTCATTATTAATATTATCTATAGCTATATCTTCATATATAATATTAATATCTTCTAATATAGTATCTTCAGAAATTAGATTAAAATTATAATCATAAATAGATAATATTATATTAGTATCTTCTTTAGAAAAAATACAAAATCTATCATTAGTTAAATTATATACAGAATTTATCTCTTTATTTAGAGTTAATTTATTTTTAATTATTATATTATCATTTATAATTTCAAAGTTAATTAACTCATTATCTAAAGTAGACAAAAGATAGTTGTTAGTTTTAATTTCGACTCCAAATTTAGAAGAGAAGTCTAAATTACAGTTATCGACTCTATTTATATAGCGAGTATCAAAACCTATATTTAATAGATAATTACCATTGGCTGCATTTTCTGATAAGTTATCGTTTATATTATGTATAGCTGACCCGTTTAATTTTTTTATATTTTTTTCAAGTTCTTCTATTTTATTAATAGCTTTTCTATATCTTGTATATAGGTTATCATTTGTTTTTATTGCGTACCTATTATTCTCAAGATTATCAGATTCTGTTTCGTTAAGATAAAACTCACTAGATGTTTTAATTATTTTATCTTTAGGAATAACACCTAATTTATTTTTTGTTAACTCTTTTATTTCATTTATATAGCTATCAAAATTATAGTCTAATGTAAATGAACCTAAGTTTAAAACTAATGCTTGTTCTTGGTATTTTATTCCTATTTGACTTTCGTATGGTTTTATAAAGTTTTCAGGTATATAAGCGTAGTTTCCAGAGTTATCGTTTAGAACCACGATATGAATATTATTTTTTATATCTTCATTCATATCATCTTCATTTCTATTAAAATCTAGATATACTCTTTTTAATGGATTCTCTTTAGAAGCTATTAAATCTTTTATAGGTCTTATGGTGACTACTTCATATTCTTTTCTATCGTTTATTATTGTATCATATGGAGAACTGCCGATGAGTCTTCCTTTATAACCTAATGTTATCATTTATTATCCTTTTAAGATTATTCAAATTATTTGGCTAGATTTATTTAAATTAGATACTAAAAAGGAATTATTATGGATTTAGTTTTATATATTACTATAGAAAATAATATAACAGATATTGATAGATTTATAACTGTAGGATTTCATGGTTATATTTTTGATAAAATAGTTGAAAAGAATACAAAGAAACCATCGAAGTTTGAAACAACTAATAATGGTTATTACGCAAAAACAGATTTAAAAAGAACGAAATCTAAAATAGTAGAACCTATTTATTTTTTAGATGGATATAGAAGGCTTAACTATAACTATTATGATTCTATAGTTAAAGTTTTATCATCTATAGCAAGATTTAAAAAAAGATATAATATAAATAGAATCGTCATTAAAACTAACAACGTAGAATTAGGTAAACTTCTAAAAACTAAAGATGAAGATTTAGAACTAATATTTGACGGATATTTAAAAAAGAATATAACATATATAAGGGAATTAAAAACTTTTGTAAATTCAAAAATAATTAGAGTTTATGACGGAAGCATAGGTCTAGAATGTGCTAAAGAAGCTGATATTATACACCACAATACTAAGAAAGATATATTTATAAAGTTATCTAATATAAAATACTACTGGACACCTGAGAAAAGAAAAGTTAAAACTAAAGGTGATTTTATAATGGCTAAACATTTAATATTTAAAAATGTTTATAAAGATAATATTCCATATTGTTTCTGTAATTATAAAAAAGATGATAACGTAGGTCTACAGACGAATTATGTTGCATATTATCAATACTATACTAAAGACGGTTTGAGCGATATAAACTATATTAGAAAGCTTTTTAACAATATGTTAGATGACCTAGAAGTTATTTGTACAATAGATACTGAAACATTTTATGAAAAATCTACAGAAAGATTAAAACTTATATATGATAATGATTATTTAATAACCGATATAAAAAACAAATGCGTTATTAAGAAGCCAGATGGTACAATAATAGCTTCTGAAATAAAACCAGTTGGTATTGCCGGACACGGTATGAATAACTGCAATATATTAGCTACTATTATGAGAAGTTTTGTTAGGTACATAAATAACAAACCAACTTTGCATACGTTTAAAGAATTTACAGATGTTATTTATGAGAACGGTAAGATTAGAAAAGAAGTAGATAATAAGTATAAAGTTATATCTATTGTAAGTGATGAAATTATAAGAGGTATTAAATCTAATAATGTATATAAGTTAAAATTTATAGCTGGCATAGATTATCCAGATAGAAACACATTAAAAAGAATAGAAAAATCAAATCCTAAACTTTATACATGTTTTAATAAAATTAATGATAAAGTTTTTGAGTACTATAATATCATATTTGTAGAAGATACAGACGAAATTATAGTTTGGTCTAATATTTATTCTAATAAACTCCCATTTAAACATATAAAAAAGAGATAAGACATATATCTTATCTCTTATAAGTTTTTTCTAACTCTATAATTACTTCCATAACTTTTGTATAGACATAAAAATACATACTTATAGTAGTCATAAGTTTTGAATACATATCGATAAGTTCTATAAGACTTTCTAAACTATTTTTACTAAAATCTAGTCCCTCATCAAGTTGTTCGTGAAGTATCTGGAGTTTTTTATAAATTTTATTTATAGTTTTATTTATATTTAAGATATCTTTATCATTAATTTTAGAATCTATATCAATAAGAATATCAAGAGTTTTTTCAAAATCAGAATTAGAGTTAACAAGATCTTCTACTCTTTTATATTCTAATTTATCAGAAGGATTTATGGCTTTTAAGAAATTAACTCTTGGGTTATCTAGTAATTTCTTTTTAAAATCTTTCATATCAGAATTATCATTTTTAAAACTTCTTCTATAGTCGTTTTTAGATATGTATTTAGATATTTTAGTATCTAATTCATCAAGAGATTTAAATATAGATTTATTATCTAACTCTGTAAAGAAAGCTAATATATATCCAGATACTTCTGATAATGGAACTCTAAGTCCTTGAAGAGTTAGTGTTTCAAACTTATAAACACTAGAGTAAGGTATTGGGTTTATGTCTTTTCTAAAATTCTTTTTAATTTTCTTAATCTGTTTAGGAGTGTTTATAGTGCCTAAATTATATAAGAAATCACTAAACAGACCAAAACTTTTATCTACATCTTTAAATGTAGAAATAACAGAACTTTTTACTTTATCTATAATAGAACTTATAAAACCTTCTTCTAAACCTTCGATAGTATTATATGATGTATTAAGATATTCAAAAAGTTCAACATTTGAAACAGTTTTCATATTTATCCTTTAGTAAATGTTAATTCAAGTTAAAAATCGATCGATTTTATTAAAATTGATAAAACTAAAAAATAAAGGATTTCTATGGCAAAAATGAAATCAAAAAGAACTACAACAGAATCGCTTCTTGTCAATGTAGGTCAAATTGATGTAGTAACAGGAACTTACTATAAAGGTAAATATGGAGAGAATATTCTTATAGGTGGATTAGATAGTGTGTTTGTTATTATGGGACCAGGAAACTCATATAAGTCGACAATATTACATCATTTTACATTAACTGCTGCTAATAGGATTACAGCTAGTTTAACAGATAAACAAAAAGAAGAATTATATATAACTTCATTCGACACAGAAATGAATATGAAATTTGCTAGACTTCAATCTTTCTTAGATAAAAATGAATACTTAGATCCTATGATGTTACAAGGAATGAATCCTAAATGGTTGATTTTAACTAAAGCAGATACACCTGCGGATATTTGGGTATCAGATTTTAGAGATTACGTTTTTGAAAGAGCTAAGGAGAAACAAGTAGAATTTACAGCATTTAAAAATCCTTATACAGGAGAAACATATAAGGCTCTAATACCTAATTTCGGTCAAATCGATAGTATGGCAGAATTTGAAACATCTACATCTATGGACATGCTCGCCAAAGCTAAGAAAGATAATAATGATACTGCAACATATTATTTAAAAGATGGATTGTTTAAATCTAAATTTATCGGTGAACTACCTAGACTAACTAGAATATCTAATATGTATTTAGGCTACGTAACACATACAGGGGAGAGTAAAGGAATTGGAGAAAACAAATATGCTCCACCTGAAAAACAAAATCAGTATCTTAAAGGAGATACAAAAATTAAAGGCGGAACTAGTAAAACAAATTACCTTACGCTTCTTTCATTCTACGCCAATACGGCTGTTAGTCTTAAGAATAAAACAACTAAACTTCCAGAGTATCCTAGAAGTGAAGTGGAAGAATACGATACTGATCTTAACCTAGTTAGATTAACACTTCTTAGATCTAAATCAGGTCCTAGTGGAGCTATAACTGAACTTGTTGTTTCTCAAGAAGAAGGCGTTTTAGACGCTTTATCGTCATTTAGATATATCAAAGTTTCGCAAAATAACTTTGGTATTATAGGTAACGATAGAAATTATTCTGTTGTCTTTATGCCTGAGCTTTCGTTAAGAAGAACTAATGTTAGAAGTTTATTAGATACTAATGAAAAACTTCAAAGAGCTGTAGAGATTTTAGAAAGACTTAAAAAGATGACTTACTATATGTCTTGTTATAATAGATTAATGGTTTCTCCAGAAGAACTATATCAAGGTCTTATCGAAAAAGGTTATGATTGGAATATACTTCTTAACTCTAGAGGGTGGTGGACTGTAGATAACTATACTGATAAATTAAAACCATATCTTTCAGAATTAGATCTTCTGCTAATGTATCACGATCAATATCATCCATATTGGTTAGAAGACGATAAGAAAACCGTCAAAAAGAAATGGTTAAATCATTTCGATAATTTAACTGAATAACCTTAAAAGGAAAGTATATTATGAAATATGATTTAAGAACAGCGTACATCGCTAAAGACTATGAAAGTAACGATATATCTGATAATATTAGAGTTAAAATAGTCATAGAAAACAATATTATTCCTATGAATATTTCCCAAATATTTGGGAAAGCTTCTGATGTAGAGAATAGAACTGAAAGAGAACCTGATAAAATTGAATATAGAATTTCTTTAAAGTCAGAATTTACAGATAAAAAACAAGATTCAGAAGTTAAGTCTTCATTATACGAAGATTATGAAACAACTGACGATGATGGTAATGCTATAGTAGAGAATAGATATGTTTACATAGGACACGCGTATTCTATTCTTTATAACTCATATGAGTTATTCTGGTTCGATAAGAAATATGGCGACATACTCAAGATAGTAGAACTTACAACGCTTATAGATCTTTCAGGAGATTCTAAGGTTCTTCCAAAAAGTAACATAGTTTTAGGTGAAGTTATTTCATTAAGAACGAAACCGTTAGAAAATTTTAAGTTTAATTCTCCTAAAGTGAATTTAGAAAAAGTAGATAGAAGAAAATTTATAGAGAATGTAAATGATATATCAGGAATTAAGACTCATCTACTAAAAGTTAAGTTTGGCAATAACTCTTATCTCGAAATAAATAATAGAGGTATGATATTGGATACAGATAATTATATAGAAGGAACTTGGGATGTTCCAATAGAATGTTATTCGTTAGGCGGTGCAGAAGAATTGTTTGATCAAGATGATTACAAAATATCTTCTTTAAGAAATCACACAAATATTACGCTTCGAGAAAGTATGTTTGACTTTATAGGAGATGTGAATCTGGACGATATTTTGATTATTAGATAAAAAGGCATAAAGAAATGAGTAGAAAATCTACAGAAGCTATGTGCTTAAAATATATTGGTAAAATAGGTAATAGTAAAGATGTAGAGAGATATAAGAAGTTATTTAAATCTATGTCCAATAAAGATTTCGACAATTTTATGAAAAATCTTAAAAATGGTAAGATGACTCTAAGAGTCATTGAGCCTAATGGTGCTGACTCTATACCTGATATAGAAAAATATTTTAAGATTATGAGAGAGTTAGGTTATGAACCTTTCCAAAGAATAAAAGAAAAAATACCTGGAACAGATTTATATACATATTCTAACGTCAAAGATTTATGTGTTTATGTACCTATAAAAAGATTAGCTCAACATACGATTAAAAAGATGTCTATCCCAAAACATTCTAAATCTAGAGATTCATTAACAGAACAAGTAACTAACAAATCTAGATCTACGAAAATAACTCAAAAAGAATTAGGTATTTTTAAAGCTAACGGATATGACGCTGCTGTTCAAGAACTTATGATGGCTAGAACAGGAGATCTATCAGGAGAGAACGCACTTATGGCATTTATAGAAAAATACGGAGAGGCTTCATTAGCGGATATCGGAAGATATACAGAAGGTAGGCAATCTACAAAATCATTAAACGCTTACTTTAAAGCTATGCATTTAGATCTTAAATTATAATATACTATAGATGTACAATATTGTACATCTATAGTATTTAAAATGTTCCAGGTAAACTATAGACAAATCTATTATTTTTATCGTTATCGTTTTTTGTAAATGTTATAGAACTATTTATAGGATATTCATATATCTTAGTATTAAGGATATTTAATTTTAATCCGTACGGGTTAATATCTACTTTACTAATTATTCCTATTGGTTTATTTAGGATTTCTAACCTATTGTCTATTGCTCTAGACTCTAGTTCTAAATCATAATTTAATGGTTCTAGACAACTAAATGTAGTATCGGTAATGTCACATAAATTAGGACCAGTTATATGTCCATTAAACTTATTAGTTACAAATAAACTAGAATAGTTATTAAACGTTCTAACTTGTGTAGTATAAGAAGTTAGTTTATTTACTATTTCTTTAAAATCCTCTAAGAATTTATCAATGGTAGTTTTTTTATCTATATCATATCCAGTAAATTGCTTAACTATTTCACTAATTGTTAATCTATAATTATAGTTATTAGTATAAATTATAGGATCAGTAAACATATCATTAATTTGTTTATCAGTGTCAGATAGCTCTACTTTAACAGGAAAATGTAATCTTTCATATATTAAACTACCATCAGCTCTCATTGCAGGATTATATTCATCGTTTATATAAATCCAATATAAGTTCTCTAACTCTATAAGATTGTTAAAGATATTTTTATCAGAATAGTCAAAGTCATGATTATCTAAGTAATCATGAATTTTATCTGCTATGTCTGTATTTGAGATTAGATTATTATTATCAAAATCATTACTTGGTATACGACTTAATATAAAATCTTTAAATTTTAAGTTATCTTTTTTAATAAGTTTTAATAAAAGCTTAGTTATTATAAATAATGCTGTTTTTTCATCAAGAGTATATTTTATATTTGTATTCAGATCTGTAAATATAAAATTAGTATTTATATTTTTATTAAACGTTCGATATAACCAAGATTCATAGACTAACTGGGACTCATTAAGAGGAAATATTTTTGTACTATTTATATAGTCTAAAATTAGTAGTTTACTTCTTTCGTTAGTTAGTCTAGATTTTGTTATATCGTTAAAGAATTTATTTCTAGATACAAAATTATCTTCCAAGTTATTTTCTGATAGTTCATAGTCATAAACAGTATTATTAGATATTCCATTTTCATTTAAATCTATTTCGTCATAGTTTATAAGATATAATTTATCTAAAGTCTCTTCCATAGTATTATCATTTAGATTCTTTACATGTTGTTTCCTAATAATTTCTTTAGTGTTAATTCCAGAAGGCGTTAAAATATTATCTATTATTAATTTTAATGTTTCTTCCTTACCTGTGTGTTTGATTAGGTATTTTAGGTTTTTATAAAGATATAATTTAACTTCCTCATTAAGATTTACAGTATTTTTATAAAGTTCTAAATTAGACTTAAAATATTCGCTCATATAATAACTATGTACTTCGTCAGTTCCTACTTTAGATAATCTAATATTTAATGTTTTTAAAATTAAACTACATGTTAAGTTATAAATAAAATTCTGAACAACTAAATCATCTACTAAAACATATTCATTAATTAACCATCTGTCGATATACGTATATATATATTCTTGTAGTTCATATATAAGATTATATTCGTTATTTTCTACTAATTTTTTATTATAACCGATTATTGTGCCGTCTTTATATTTTATAATATCATCTAGTGCGTTAGAATATAACATACCTTTTAATAATAGTTCACAATTAGGATAATTCTTTATAATATCTTTATAAAGAGTTCCAAATTTTAATAACTCATCTTTTAAAAGTTCATTATTTTCTAATATTGTTTTAGTTAGATTATATTCTATATCATTAAATTTAACTTTTAATCCGTCAGGATATAATAAATTATCAATAGTATGAAATTCACCAGACATATTTAGATAATATTTCCATGTCGATAGATCATGTTCTTCATATGTATAATTTCCGTAGTATTTTTTACTATAGAAGATATTTATAGAAACAGCTTCAGCGTGTAAGATAATATTTAAACTTTTTATTAAACTTAATGTTTCTTTTAGGTAATTATTTGAATACATCAAAAAATCCTTTTAGGAGTTAATATGAAAAAAACTAAGAAAGTAGTTTCTAGAGATAGAATGACTTTATCCTTAACTAATTCTCTTGTTTCAACTCAAGAAACAGAAGAAAAAAAAGAGAGAAAAAATAAAAAGAAAATAGAAAATTATCTTCCAGATTTAGGATCTGTTACGTCTTATACAAGTGAGATGTTGAGTAATAATGATGACATACTTTTACTTTTTCCTGATATAGATTTGTCTATGGAAGTAGTTACATCATCTATAATATCTCCTATGGATGTACTTAAAACTAAGATCTCATATTCTAATGATATTTCTTATATAACTACTTCTTTAAAACATAATCTATTAGAGATGACAGAGAAACATATAAAAAAATATTATAATTATGAAAGTTTGATTCATACGATAGTAAAAGAATCATTATTCACTAAAGGTTCATTCATAAGATTAATTGTTCCGGATAATATTGTTAAAAATATGGTAAATTATAATACTACTATCTCAGGAAATGAAGAATATATTTTAAATCTTAAGAAGAAGCAAGAAGATAAAATTATAGTAACAGACGATTTAACTTATCTGAATGTTGGAAACTATAATGATACTATAGTGTCTGGTAATGAAGAAAGAGTTGATGATTTAACTATTATTTTTAAGAATCTTGAAAATCTTGATAATGTTGATACGTTTACATTTAATCAAACATCAGAAGATTCTATAGGTATACCGACACTAATAAAAATACCTGTGACATCTTTTGTTCCTGTGCACTTAAGGAATGATAATACCAAAATTATTGGAGGGTTTATATTAGTAGACGAGACAGGTACACCTATTAAAGAATTTAAAAAAGTAGAAAAAGAATCTGAAATAACTTCTGAATTAATAATCGAAGATAATATTTTAAATAAAGTTAAAACAGAACTTTATGCTAAATCTAAGAAAGCTCCTGATCTAAATGCTGGTAGAGAAGTTTTTGATAAGTTAATATCTGATTTAACATTAGATATTTTAAAATCTAAACATATTGAAAGTTATTCGAGCATAGAAGATATTGAAATTATAAAAGAAATTATGTTTTCTAGACTTTTACGAAATCAAAAAACAAGAGTTATATTCGTTCCTTCTAAATATTTAGAAATGTATACAATAAATTATAGATCTAATGGTACAGGAGAAAGTCTTATTGAAAGAATTAGAGTTTTATCTTCTATAAGAGCTATCTTATTGTTTACTAAGTTAGCAGCCATAACAAAGAACGCTATACCAACAACTAAGATAACTCTCGACATAGATGATGATGATATTGATCCAGAAAAAACAAGAGATAGGATTATAGCAGAATTTATTAAAGGTAAACAATTAGAGGTTCCTATTGGATTACAGACCATTAATGACCTTAGTTCTTGGATACATAAATTTGGATATTTCTTCGAAGTTAATAACGCTAACATTCCTAAAATAGGATTAAGCTTTGATGATACTAATAGAAATATTCAAGTTCCTGATGAATCTATGGAAGAAGAAATTAGAAAGAGAACAATACTGACTTTAGGTACAACGCCTGAATTAGTAGACGCAGCGTTTGAAAATGATTTTGCTACAACTACATTATTATCTAATGTCATTTCTGCAAAAAGATATCAAAGATATCAAGACAGTTATAATAATCTTTTGTCTCTAAATGTAAGAAAGATATTAAAAGTAGATGGTATATATAAGGAAGAATTTATTAAACTTCTTAAACCTTCTCTAAATAAGATCTTGACAAATATCAAAAAGATATATAAAAATCAACATATAAATGAGTCAACCATAGCTGAAAAAATTATAAATGATTTTATTAATATTTTATTTCTTAGTTTACCTGAAATTAAAACTTCAGATGATACTAAATTATCCGATGCGTTTGATGACTATACTTCTAAATTAGATGACGCAATAAATAGTTATATTTCATCTGATTTTATAAATTCTGATACAGCTTCTGATTTAGGCGATAATATTGACACATATAAAAATGTTATTAAAGCTACTATGATAAGAAACTGGTGTATTAAGAACGATTATTATCCTGAATTAAATGACATGGTAACTATAACAGATGATAATAAGTTTAAACTTAATCTTATGGAAGAACATGTAGATCATATTGAAAGATTAATGGAAGCCTTAAAAGATCCTTTAAAAAGGGATAAAAAAGTTAAGAAGAAAATAACTAAAACGTATGAAAAAATAGAATCTGATTCAGATGAAGACCCTGAAGATAATTATAATTCAGATAATACAGAAAAAACACAAATTGACGATAACAAGCAGCAAGAAAGCTCAAAAAAAGAACCTACAAATAACGACCAAACAGAGCGAGTTAATAACGACGCATTTAGTGGTATAGATTAATAGTGTTTTCAAAAAAACTTGATTACTATATTATTTATATGAGTATAAGTGAGTGCTTATACTTAACAGGTTCCGTTCATATGGTTTCTCCTTTCCTAAATAATTAGGAACCTGTTATAAATCTATAAAAGTCTAGTTAAAAGATCCGAGAATATTTCTTCTCGGATTTGATTTTTTTTTTTTGAATTTAATAGTAAGGTTAAAAATATGAGAAAACCTATAGAAGGATTTGAAGGTCTTTACGATATAGACCATACAGGTAAAGTTTATAGTTTATCTAGAGAAATTAAAAAGAATAATGGGACTAAACAAAAAATTAATGAAAGACTTTTATCTCCTATAGTAAAAGACGGGTATTTAAGAGTAGTTCTATATAAAAATGGAATAGGACATAAAAGATATTTACATATATTAGTAGCTAAACATTTTATTCCTAATCCAGATAATAAAAAAGAAGTTAATCATATAGACGGTAATAAACTTAATTGTCATAAAGATAATTTAGAATGGAACACTAGAAGTGAGAATATAAAACATATGTGGAAAACAGGACTTAGGAAATAATATAGTTAAGATATAGGTCTAACCTATATCTTAACGAAATAATAACGATGGATTTAATTTTATATCTTTTAATACAGCTAACGCTATAGCAGTTGCATCTACCTCGTGATCCGTTATAATATTTGGATCTATGAGTTTAGTTATAAAATCTAATTTATTAATAGCGGTCAGAACATCTACTTTGTTAACACCAGCTTTAGCTCCTACTGCATTTTTAACATTATGAGGACTATATTTAGCCACCGTCATATTTTTATCATAATTATAAATAGCTTCTTCTATACACATTATAGATTCTCCTAACGGTATCGCAGAAGACATTTTAAATTTATCTATGAATGGAGCTTCATAACCTACGATATGAGGCATAACATCACATATAACATTTCTTAAGATTAAAGATAAGTTATTTAACCTGTAATACTGATTAGTATTCATCTTATTGATATTTTCTATATGTGTTAAATCTATAGCAAATGTTTTAATGTCTACTATTTCAAAATCTATACTATTTACTGTTAAAACCGATATACCGATATGGTTGGTACTCGGATCTATTCCTAATATTCTAATCATTTTTATACGTCCTAAATACCATAGGTGACATTCCGCCTATATCTACAGATTTTCTAAACGGTTCTTGTATATTGTTATCATCTAGAAGATGGTTTATTTTTATAAAATACATTGTCTGTGTATTAAAAGCTTCCTCTCTACCTTCATAAGATAATTCTATTCCACTAACTAAGCTTACTTCTCCTAATGTTATTTCATCATCTGTTTCGTAATATAATTTAGAAGCATCTCTTAGTTCTGATAGTTCATTTTCATCTAAGTTTAAAAAGATATGATTACTGTAAGCTAAGTAATCTATTTTAGAATCTAGAACGTCATCTCTTTCTTTAGGGGCTGGGTTTAATATATCTGCTCTATTTGTACTAAAAATAGATAAAGTAGATTCTTTATCTTCAGATTCTACTAGAAGAATTTTATTACTATCAAAAATATTATCTATTTTCTTTAACATAAAAAATAAATAATCTTCACCATTTATATTCTTTCTAACTAATAACCTATATTTATTATATTCATCAGATGTGAAACCTATAGAAGCTTTTCTAGCTATCATAGGTGCATGCTTAAATAAACTACTATGATGAGGTTCATGTCTAATATTATCAATATTAACATTAGAATCTTCTATCATATCTTCATAATCTAGACCTATACCAAAGTATCTTATAGAAGGGTTTTCAACATCGTCCTCTATATTAGTTGTTATATTAAATTTTTCATTAAGAGTTGTGTTAGGTAAAACTTGATATTTATAATTTAACATATTAGCGTTATCTAAAATCATACTATAAATTGTTTTTGTTGTATTAAACATGATTATCCTTTAAAATCTTCTGGATTTAGAGTTTCAGGATTTATATCTAACTCCCCGTCTACTAGTTCGACATCTTCTAATTCTTTATCGTCTATATCTGTTACTAACGTATTACTAGAAACTTCTGATCTTCTTCTTTGAGAGATTTGTTTAAGAAGTTCAGCCGTAAGTTCTTTTTGTCCTTCATTTGTATCATTTTCTTGCTGTTTTTGTCTTAATGTTGCGACGTTTACAATTCCATTCGCTCTGGCTTCAAGAACTTCTTTAGCTATTCTTATTCCTTTAGCGTCAGGAGCTTTTCCGTCAGGAAACATTGCTTCTACAAGTATATTAAATTTATTATTATTATCTTCAAGAGTTTTCATTTCTTCAGGAGTTAAAAAACTGTTATCATTTATAGCCATAATATTTTCCTTTATATGGGTTTATTCAAGAAAAATGTTAGTTATTATATAATTATTGATTATTAGACACATGTAAGGGAATAAGATATGTTTAAGTTTTTTAAAAAAGAAAAAGATTTTAAGATGTTATTTTTAAAATCTTCATTTATAAAAAGTAGATTTGAAGACATAATGAAGCTAGAGTTATTTATAAATAGATTAATAATAGATTTTACATTAGATAAAGAACTTAATATTAAAGATGAGTTATTTAAAAATAATATAAAATATTATAGAACTTTAGAATGGATAACTGACGAAGGAGACTTAATAGATGTAAATAATATAATAACTATTATTTTAAGAAATATTAAAGTTTTATATGAAAATAAATTAGATATAGATGAATTTACATTTTTAGAAAAAGAATTAGAAAACTTTTTAGAAATTTTAGAAATAGAAGATGTTATAAAATATAAGATATAATTTAAGTTATCTCGTTATTTCTATAAAAATATATTATGAAAATAGATCATAATATAGGAGAAGCTTATGAAAGTTAAAAATAAATCAGTATCGAACCATCCAGGCTCGATACTGAGTAAATTATTTAGAAATATCTTAGAGGATTTTGGTAAATTAAAAAGTTATAAAAATCTTATAGATAGATATAAGATAAGAAAAGAAGAGGAGGCTAAGTTAAAAAATGAGAAGCCAAAATATAAAACTTCTCATAACTTAGTTATGGATATATTTTCAGATAAGTTATCCGTAGACGGATTTATATATTTAGTAAGAGAATTATTAAATATTCCAAGAATCAGAATAACTATAGAGTTGGAACACAGTAATAAACAAATAACTGTACATAATACGGGATGGATAAATCTCAATACATTCAAAAAAGAAAATAGAAAGGAAAAAGAAAATGGGTCTGGAGCTAGCAGAGAATCAAAAGGTAGTTAAAGCTATTAAACCAGTTAATACATATACAGGCGAACCAATAAGAGTTCTAAAGAAATCATCAGGCGATAGGGTAGCAGTACCAACTACATTTGACTGGCCTGATAAAGGAATAGATTTTTATCAGAATATAACTAAGAATGAAAATATATATGTTATGTTCCCTAACAACTTAGTAATGGAAGTACCATATATTGAACTTGAAGATACTGAAAAAGGTATTTTTGTTGTATTTAGATATAAAGGTTTAACTACTACAGTTAACTCGGATGCTAAGTTAGAAGTAACAGAAAAGTTTTTTAATCATTTGCTTCTAGATGAGTTTTATAAATATGCTAGAAATTATAACACTGTAATAAAGAAAAGATTTATTGATGGTAACGCGGATAGAGATGATATCGCTAAAGAATTTGAAAAAGGTTTTTCAAATGACCATGCTGACACAGTCATTAATGATTTAAAAATGATTTTAAAATCTCATCGTTTTTATACTGATTATAAATTTATTAGTCAGAATGAGTTCGGTGATGCCGATAGCGTTATCGTGAGAGAATTAGGTTTGATGTTTTACGTAGGAGAACAAACAGAATTAACATATCCAAATGAAAAACCTGGAGATGTTATAAATTCTGGAGTTTCTATAACTATAAGAAACTCTAAAAATCCTCATAAAAAATATTATGCTAACATTTTAGGTAACGTAGTTACAATACCTGTTAAGAGAGATGGTAAAGAAGACGGTATAACTATTGTAAAAACATTTAAAGGTTCTGAAAGAGTTCTTACATATGATTTAGAAGAAGCTGAGAGTCTTGGAATTTACAGTAATTATGAGGATGCTGAAATTAATCACGATAGAGAGTCTAGATTGAAAATAGCCGAATACGAAACTAAGATGGCTATGAGCGAAAATTCAGTCAGAGCAAGTGAGTTAAAATTAGAGTTAGAAAAACTCAATATGGAACATACAACATTGAGACACGAATACGATAAAGCTAAACTTGAATGGGAAACTAATAAAATGAGATTAGAAAAGGAGAAAAAAGAAGCAGAAGAAAAAATGGAAAATATTAGACGAGAGAAAGAAAAAGAGATCTTGGAATTAGAAAGACGTGCGAGTGAAGAAAAGCTTAAGCAAGAAATGTTAAAAGCAGAACTTCAAAGAGAAAAGTCAGATAATGAGAAAACTATATCGTTATATAAAACTGTAGCAACAGTAGTAACGGGAGTCCTTACCATAGTAGGAGCGATATGGAAATTCTTCTGATAATATGAAAGGAGATATTGTGCAAGAGTCGTTTTTCCCTACTAGCTATCTTTTAAAAGAAGGAACTATAGGATATAGAAAAATTAAAAGATTTGTATTTGAGATTCCGGAACTCAAATTTATCAGAGATGTTGTAAAATCGTTAGATCCAAAATTAGAAGATTTATTCTATTATATTTTAATAATAGGAGTATCTTGCGGAAATAATGTAACCTCGATAAAATCTGAACTTTTAACAATTTTTGATGATAGTAACCTTGATCTAGAAGATCATAAATTCCATTATCTTATCAGAAATTGTAATTATATATTTAGTATAGTCGAATACTATTTATTTACTTTAGCTAGGCAACTTAACGTGTCTGTAGAATATCATCTAGATACTATGGTATGGACACCTGAGAAATTTATAGGTATTGAGGACTTTATAGATGACAAAATAATATTTGTTGTTATGGAAAAAGAATATGAAAGATAAAGGAGAAATAAAATGAAAGTTACATTTAACGAAATTCTACATAGACACCCAAATACTACATCTTATGATTTTATAAGATATCTAAAAGATTATACAGTACAACTTTTAAATAATTTAGAAGATATAAAAAGAAGAACTCTATCTGTAGCGTATTTAGCTACAGATAGAGTATTTAGTTATAATGATCTAAAAGTTAATGAGATAAAGATATTTTTAGACCTAGAAGATTTAGCTTATTCTACAGTAGCTGCTGATTTATCAGAACTTACTAAAAAAGCTAAATATAATGACCTAACAAACGATGATAGGATATTAGTTAGAAAATATATTCTGAAAGTACTAACATTAAATGAAATCATCAAAGGAGAAGAGAGATATGAATCCTCTAATAAAAAAGTATTACGATCAACAGATTAAAGTTAATAAAGATATTGTTGATGGTTGGGCGACAAAAGAACTTAGAGGTGCACCTGAATTTATAGATAGGGTTTTAAAAGGTTCTATGCAATCTGCTAATCCTAGATTTAAATATTTAGGCATAGAAGAATTGTCTGATATAGAAGAGTATTATACTAAAATTGGTAAAATAGTTGATGTTAATATAACAGATACTACTATGTATAAATTAAATTTCGAATTTGACGGACAACCACTTGGTAATACTTATACAGCATTACCGTTCGTTAGACAGGCAGGAATCTTTCATAAATCAGGAACTAAATATTCTATAGTTCCTGTATTAACAGACGACATTATTACACCTGGTAGAAATAATGTGTTCGTTAAACTATTAGGCATTAAACAATTCTTCTATTCTATTAAGAGAAATCTTATTAAGAATAATAAAGATATATTTACAACAATAATATATTCTAATAGTTTATCAACATCTGTGGATTTAGAAGAGACTAAAACTATAGGAAAAATTATTGCTCCTGCAATATATTTTGTTTTATCTAAGTACGGCCTTAGAGAAACCTTTAAGAAATTCTGTGGAGTTAAAAATGATAAAGATGTTTTACTTTTAAAAGAGAAGGATGATTTATCTAAATATACTTCTAAATACAATATTTATAGAAGTATCAAAAGACTTCCAAAAGAAGTCAGAGAAAAATATGATATTGATCATGATATTCTTATTCTAGTTAATAAAAAATATGATTCAGAACTTATTGATAATCTTATATCCGGTATTTTCTACGGTTTTGATATTTTCAGTTATCAAGCAAAACTCATATTTGATGATTTTAATAATAATGATTTAAAATATGAGATTAAAAATTGGATTATCTTAACAGGTAAATTAGCATATAGAGATAGATATAGTGTTCAGAAATCATATGAACTCATAACAGATAGACACAACCAGATAAAGTCTTATCTAGATATAATATCTAAAGAGAGATTAGAGAACACTGGAATTATGTTAGAGAGTTTTTATGAATTAATAACATATCTGATTGTAGAGTATGATAACTTCGTACTTAGACATAATGAACTTAGGAATAATAACTTTAATAGACATATTGAAGTTAACTATTATATTCTATTTAATTTTATATACGGAATTAATAGAATGATTCATGATATTAATAATGCTTGTGAGAAGAAAAATCCAAACATTAATAATATAACTAAAATCATTAATTCTAAGCTTAACACAAAAACTATCTTTGGTATTACTAAGGGAGGTAAGACTAATATAGCGTTAGCTCCTGTAGATAGCACAACAGATAGTATGTTTACAAAGATAACAGGTTTGATGGAATTACAAGAAAGAGCGGTCGGAGTATATAGAGATCCAAATAGTTCATTCCCGTATAATGTTAGAAGCATAGATGCATCAGACTTTTATATAGGAACTATTTTAAATCTTAAGAAAAATGCTCCAACAGCTAAGCTTGCTGTAAATCCATTTGCTGAGTTTGATCATATGACAGGTAAATCTATAGTTCACAAAGAACATAGAGTTATACTGGATGTTTTGGATATGATGTTATCTGGTAAAATGATGGATGATACAATATCTGATAATATGATAGAGACAGAGGACGTTAAGTTGTAGAATTACAACTTAACTATTTTTTTAATTTAAAATAAGGAGAATAATATGAAAAAGACATTAAATTTTGAGAACTGGATAAAAGACAAATTAGGTAAGAATTTTACATTTTCTAATAAGTTACTTAATTCTATAGAGGATGTAACTCGTGCACCATTTGATACACATGAGGAAGTTATTAGATTTAATAGTATCGATATGTATCCTGATAATTATCTGTATTTTGGAGACGAAATTCTTAGTCATTTAAGTCCTGCGGAATTTGAAGATCTTAATTCGTTATGGCAAGAAGAGATTGATATTGCTAGAGATAATGGAAGTGATATAGTATTTGGTTTTAAAGATAAATTACCTACGAATTCTTCTGTTAGTCAACTAGAATTAGGTGATATTATAAAAATGAATACTAGAGATTATGTTATTAGAGGCGTTTATTTTAAGGATAATGAAATTTCATATAAACTAGTTGATAAGGAGTTAAACTTAACAAGTACTATTACTGATAAAAATCTTAGACAAATTAAATTTATTAATTCTGGTATATCGCATTTAGAATTCAAACTTAAAAGACAAAAATTACCAATTACATTAGAATCTTATGATAAAGATGGTGAAAAGTTTTCTATAATAGAGAAGTTGGTAGATTTAGGAATTGTTATATATAAAACAGATGATGGACAAATTTTAAAAGATTTTAATATAGAAAATATAAATGGAAATTGGAGACTTAAATCGGTTGTTGATTTCGATGGAAGTTTTGGAAGAGATAATGAAATAACAAATCAGAATACTAAAGTACCTATAAAAAATGAATTATCTTATGGGTTAAAAGATGCTTTTAAAGATGAGAAAGTACTTCTAGATCTTTTTGATGATTTATTTAGACCTAATGATTTTAAATCAGCTTCAGATGATAGCAGAAATAAACAACAAGACACATCAAAAGAACATGAAGAGATATGTGGTAATTATGATATACAAAATATGTATCTTACTGAAATGAAAATTCCAGATTTTTTAAGTCCTGAGCAAAGAAGTATGTTTAGTAACTTATCCAGACAAACTGAAATAATAGATTTAACTCCTAAAAATAAGACGGATAAAAGTTCTGATAATGTAATTGTTTTAGGAACGACGATTATATTAAATAACATGGAATATGTTTGTACAGGAATTAAATCAGGTTTTGCTAGTGATTTGTATTATACTTTAAAAGACAAATACGGTTTGTGTCAATACTTTAATGAATATTTCTTATTAATGAGATTTTCTAATGGAGAACTTCGTATAGAAAATACTGTTCCGAAAATTGAAGAAGTAAAGATTCCGTTAACAATAGGAAAAGATGAGATAAGAAGTAAATATTTAAATAACGATAACAAGCCTATATATGTTGGACAATCTAGAGAATATACACTAGAGGAAATCAATAAATTTTTAGGAGAAACTAATAAACAAAGACCTACTCCAGAAGAAGTAAAAAACAAGCAGATTTTAAAAGTTTTTGACATAGTAGAATTGCCTATGGGTACATATACATGTTCTTCTATAACTATAGAAAAAGATACTATCATTTATTGGTTAGATTCACATGACTATGAAAGTGAATTTTTAACTCCTTTTTCTAAAGATACTTTAGAAGCTCTTAATTATAATGTTAGCGAAAATAGTATTTATAATCAAAAACAAATCGGTGATTGCTTTACTATAAATGAAGAAAGAAAAAGAATTGTTGAGATCAATAAAGATTTTACATATAAAGCTGATGATGATAATTATTATGGTTTTGATGAAGTCCATAGTATTGGATTAGAAGATTCGTTATGTCTAGAGAAACTAACTAAAGATAATATAAAAAGAGCTAAAATAATTATTAATACATTAGAATATTTTATTAGCGATTCGTTTGCTTTTGATGGAAATTACATATATCCGTTAGAAGAAGACGGTAGTTATGATATGAACGATTTTTACATACTTGAATATAATGATTAAAGATGTAAAGATACCTGAACTAGAATATGAAGAATATTCTAGTTCTTCAGAATTGCGATTACATATAGCTGTTATTTTAATGTTTATATGTATCGTATTATTTTTATTTTTTAGTATTGTTTATGAGTGAGAAATATTTATATTATATTATTGCAGTTTTTATAATAATCTTTTTAATGTTTCTAGTATATGTAGTGAACATAGCGAAAGTTTATGAAACAAACTCTAAATGTTATTTAAAAAAGAATTGCACATTTATTAAGAATGAGTATGATGAATATAATCATAAGTTTTATTTAGTTAGGAAAATTTATGCCTGTGCAGGTAAGATAGTAATTGAGGAGAAATAATGAGCAGAAAATACTTAGGTGATTTTGTTAATAGCTGTATTAAAGAAGATATTGAGGTTTTTACTAATAGACTATTAATAGAATATGACAGAAGAAGAAAAGTACATAAAGACAGTTAATATAACGATTTGGTCTTTTATAATAATCTCGATGATTGAGATTTTAGTAGCTTTTTATTATCAGAACATTAACGAAGAACAAGAACAAGAGTTTATAAGAAAAAACTGTATCATTAAAGAAGTCATTTTTGATACACCAAAAGATTCAGTTTATCATATATTTGGAAAAATATACGACTGCAATGGTAAAACCATATTTAAAAGAGGAGAATAAAATGGATACAAAATGTTTATCATGTTATGATGTAGAGAAAAATTTTGGTAAGAACTTACAATATCTAAAGAAAGCAAGCAATAACCCAAAATGCTTAGATTATCATCTATATAAAATACTAACTAAGTATGAAGAAGAAGATATAAAATGTTTTGTAAAGTTATTATCTTTAGAAAAACATAAAAAGATTTTAGATCTCTATTTAAAGAGAATAAAAACACATCTTATTGATTTTGAATTTCTTAATAAAGATCTTTTAGACTTATACAAAAGATTAATCTTGATAAATTCTAATATTGGAGAAGCGTTAGCTTTCATAATTAATAATTATGATCTAAATAATTCTAAACATATTAGGCTAGTTTATGATTTTCTACTAGATCTTAGCAAATATTCTAGAGAGTCTTTTATAACTTATTGGGTTAATTTAACAGGTTATAAAGAAGACGTTATAGATTTTATTAAATATAACAAGATAACTACACAAGATGCTAGAGTTTTAGAACTTTTAGACAAAAGAGTACCTATTAAGGCTATACAACATTTTGTAGATGATTGCGCACTAATAAGTACAACAGAAGCAGACTATAATTATAAGATTAAATTAATCTTAGGAAATATCAAAGATTATAAGGAGAAAACAAATAGTATATACGCTAAAAAAGAAATTGAGGGTATATATAAAGAAATGTTTATATTTTATAATATAATAAAAGGTAATTTTAATTATTTTATAGAGGATAAAGAAATTAAAAAATTAGCAGAAGAGAATGCTATTAAAGATAAACAAGTTATTTATAGAATTCTATATAACGCGTTTGGTTTTAGAGATTATACTAAAAAACTTGATAAAACAAATGCAAAGAAATTTTTAGTTTTATCAGATATATTCCATATACATTTTGTAAAAGGCTTTGGAAAACTTAAAGAAATAGATCGACAAATACTTAGAAAAAACTTTGAAATATCAAACACAAGAACATGTTTAGATTTCTTTGAGTTTGAATTCTTAAATATAAGATATTGGTATCCTGATTATTCTGAATTTAAATTTGATTTAGAAGAAACGTTTAATGAGATTTATGCTAAGTCAAAACCAAAAGTTACTGCTAAAGATAGATTTAAGAATAGAAAAGAGAAATTAAATAAAATAGAAAATAACGATATCTTTTCTAGGTTAGATAAATTAGAAAACGCACCATCTAGACAAATAGACTAATTCATTAGATTTTCTATAAAAAGAAAAATAGATGTAGATACCATAATAAAGATAACACAGGTTGTACATAAAAATTATTCTATGGTTTATACGACACATGAAACTAGTTCTATGTTAAGAGCATTTTATAGAGATTATGATACAAATGCTTTCTTTTATAAATCAAAACGAAAAGAAGTAGATGAGTTTGTGAGACTATATCTCTTTATGAAAGAAAATGAACCTAATTACTTATTAAGAGATATTTCTATAATGATTTTGGGTAGTAACGATTTAAATGGTGATCTTATAAGAAAACTAAAAGCTAATGGTTTTGACTATAAAAAGATTTTTTCTAGTGTAACAGATGTTATTAGAATGTATATGTCTGCGAGATTTAGGGAATTAAATTCATTAAAAATGTTTATAGAAGATTTGAAGAACATTAAACTCGCAGAAGATTTGACTAATTATCAAGTCCTAATCGATTAGAAAAAAATAGGACGATCGTCGGATATTTTCTTAAGCGTCCAATAAAATCATCAGCTACTGACTTAATACCGAGATCTATTAAGTCGGTAGTAATAATTAATTTACCTATAAGGCTCCGAGTTGCCTTATAGGTTATTTTTTTTTATTTTATCTTCAAAACTTCGTTATATTTTTTTATGTCATTCATAAATAAATTATCACTACTTAAAATTGTTATATCGCAATCACTAAATATATTAAAAATTTCTTGATTATGACTAATGATAAAGATTTGCTCATAATTTAGACTAAGATCTTTTATAATCTCTATTGTCTTATCTTTATGTAACGGATCAAATTTACTTCCAAATTCATCTAGATATACAGGATAGTTATCTAGTCCTAATATTTGCATCGCTATTATCCTGTGCGATAGATTTATAACTTCTTTCATTCCTGAGCTAACTAGTTTTATATCGTCTATAGGATCGTTATCATTCTCAATTATAACTTTAAATTTATAATCAAGATCATTATCTTCTCCTATTTCAGGAACTACTAGTTTCATATCATATGTCCAAATCCTACTTATTAGATCATTTATTCTTTCTAAGAAGACTCCTATAAAACTTAAAATACTTTCAGCTATCAATCCTTCTGTTGGAGACATTACATCTAACAAAATCTTTAAACTATCTCTTCTTATTAAAAGTTCTTGTTTATCTTTTTTAAGGTTTTCTAAAGTTCTTTTATTGTAGTTTATGTTATTAACTATGTTTTCTAATTCTTTTATTTCAGTATGTAAAAAGTCTATGGTTTCGTCTAGAAATCTATTCTGAACTTTAACATATTCGTTTTCTTTATATGTTTTATAGTTTTTTCTTAAAATAAGAAGATTATCATAATTATATTTTAGTCCTTTTATAGTTCTATCTCTATTCTTTAGAATGTCTATAGTTTTAATTAGAGACATTTGTTCTATATGGTTTTTATTAATCTTATCTTCTATATCTTCTTTAGACATAGTTTTAATATTAGTCATTATAGATTCTACTCTTTGTATATCTTCTAATTTCTTTTTTAGTTCTGAGTAATCGTTAAGAGTTCTTATAAAATCATTAACTTCTTCTTTCTTGCTATTTAAGACACATAAAGTATTTATATTATTATCTAAATTATTAAGAAGATTAAATGAAGTTTGTTTAGATATAAAATCTATAAGATTATTATTTTCTAAAAAGATTATAAAATTATTATATAACTGTTTAGCTTCAGAAACTCTATTAAGTTCATATTTTGTATTTTCAAATTTATTTTCTAAATCTTTTCTTTTAACATCTAGACTTTCAATTTGTTCTTTTAGGATTTTATATCGATTTTCACTAAAGCCAGGTATCCATTTATGATTACAGTTGGGGCATTCTGTATGAGAATTATTTTTTAGACTATCTAATATTCTAAAATCATTATATAGTACTGATATATCGTTATCTATTTTTTTTATTTCTTTCTGTAAGTAATCAGATTTTTTAGATAGGTTTTCTAAATTAATAGTTCGGATATCTTCATTAGAATATTCTGTTAAGTTATTTAGATATTTTAAAATGCTTTCAAAGTTAATAAATAACTTTTTGTAGTTTTCTATATCAGATTCTTTTATTTCAGAATTATTTAAAAATAGTTCTTTTTCTTTTAGCTCCTTTAAAATAAGTTTTTTATCTCCGTTATTTAAATCCTGTATTTTAGATAATTTATCTAAATATAGATTTTCTTCTTCTTTTAATATTTTAAGTTTATGTTCAGCTTCTTGTATATTGTTAATTTCTAATTTAGGTAATCTCTCTAAATACCTAATTAGTTTTTCTGATCTAATATTAAGATTTTCTATTGTTTCAATATTAAACTTAACATCTTTTATTTCTTTCTTTCTAGAAATAGTTTCATAAAGAAATTTCTTTAATTCTGATATCTCTTTTTCTTTTAGTTCGAGTTCGTCATCAGATATTATTGATGTTTCTAAAGTAGTCAATTTAGCGTCTAATAACTTAATACCACCTAATATGTCACGATAAGTAGTTTGGATGCGTTTAAAGACCTGTAAAGGGTACTTATAGTCTATTGTAGATATATCAGTTAACCATTGTTTTCTTTCTGTTACGGACATATCTGTTAAGTTTTTTCTATTTGTAAGGATTTCATGTATCATAGGAGTTATATTAAAATACTGTTTGCATAATTCTAATTGTACTTTCTTAGTACCACCTGTATTAAGATTAACACTATTTAAAATAAACTCATGTTTAGTAGAAGATACTTTACCAGAAGTTAGAATAAATAAATCGTTATTCTTCTTAATATGTATTTCTTTAAAACCATTCTCATGATAATCTTTTTTTATATTAGCAGGTAATGGAGAAAGTTCTTCCATAAGAGAAGATTTACCAGAACCATTAGTTCCAGCTATAAGTTGTATGATTTTATTAGGGGAATATTCTAAAGTTTCTATGTTATTTAACATAAATCTTTTATATCTAAATAATTTTAAATAGATTATTTTCATAAGTAATCCTTAAGTTAATATCAAGAAAATTGAAGTATATCGAATTAAAAATAGAAGTATATTATAAAAATAGAGTTAACTAGATAATAGGTTAGATAACATGTAGTTATCTTAAATAACGGCATATTAAAAAGGAGAATGTTATGCATGAAAGAATTTCAGATATTGTAAAACATACACACGAATGGTTAGAAAGACACGGATTAATAGTTAAACATGAAAGCGCAATGATACTTTTAGAAGAAATCGCTATAGCGTTTTTAAGTTTTAAAATAGTTGATGATTATCTTATTATAACGACTAGTAAAAAAGATGATATGTCACAAATAGCTGAAGAACATGAAAAGATTAAAATTAATGAGCTCAAAGATGACGTATTCATAAGAATACTACGCGATAATATTTTAAGTTTACAAAGTGAGCTTCGTTTTGATTTAGATACTGTAAAGAAATATTTTGTAATAACATATTATGACAATTTGAGTCTCGAAGACTACCAAAATGAATGTTACAACCACATAAATGGAGAAGACAATCAGTTAGACCCTGTAAGATACGTTAGTTATGAGCTCTTTAAAAATAATTTATTAGCTTTAATGAATTTTAGAGATAAAGTATTGTCGACCAAAAATGATATAAAAATCAAACTTTAAAAGGAAATAAAAAATGATACTAGACAAACCAATTTACGTAAATTCGGATTTTGATCCAAATGACGCATATAAATTAGCAAAGAGTTTAAATGGAGAAGCTGCAATAGTTAACTTTAATATACCATATATGAACAGAATGACTGATTTAGCTTTTGCTAGAATGTTCATAGAGTTAACAGTGACTAATTCACATATTAGAGATGCTGATAGAATTTTAAAAGTTAAACAAGATGAGTTTAAGATTTTCTATCATTATTTTCACTATGAAGAATTAGTAACTATGATAAATAATATTTTAAATATTCTAAAACAATTACCGTTCAGATATGAGTTTCTAGTTATATCTAATTGGACTAAAAATCCAAATGGACTAGAGGCTGTAGTTGTGAGTACACCAATATGAGAAATCTTATAAAATTTATAAATGAACTAATATTACCTACAAGTACGTTAGCGTTAGGATTATTAAAAGAATTCAAATATTACTATTCACAAACTAATAAAAATGATATAGTAATAAATATTTTAAAAATAGAAACTTTTATAAGTCCTAATGATCTAGAAAATCACATAGCTTTAGAAGCTTTAGAAATTTTAATATATTTAGATAGTATCAAAGTTAGGTTAGATAAGAATCTATATTTACAAGAGCTTATTTCTAGACAAAAAGAACTTTGTGATTATGAGTTCATATTTGATAGATTTATACAATTTAAGGTTTATAATTTAAAACTTAGTCAATATGTTACGTTAGGTTATCGTAATGATAATGGTTTTGAAATTATTTTAGCAGAAATATAGAAAGGAGAAGGCATGAACAATAAAAGAAGAATTACTAGAAACCAATATTCTAAAAGAATCTTAGATATTTCTTTAAAAGAAAGAAAAGAACGGAAACAAAAAAATAAGAGAAACTAAAAGACTAGAATCTAAGAATGGTGAAAAAATTAAACTATAAAGGAGAAAATATGAAAGACAATATATTAGTATTAGAACAGTTTCTATTAGATAATAACATAGACACTGAATATTTCAGAAATTTAAATAAGAATAGTGAATCTTATTTGACTATTACGAATAAACTAGTTTTAGGTAAGTTCTTAATAGCATATTGTAAATCTGATTTTATACTCAACACTTTCAATTGGATGGATACAGAAGAAGGTCTAGAATTTTGGGGTAATATCAGTAATAAATGGATAGAAATGTGTGAAAGATACAGCGACGAAAATATCTATTTTGGTTTTGGAATAGATTATGTTTTATCTAAAAAGACATTTGTGTCTAAACATGGTTTAAAGTTTATACTTTAGGAGGAGAATATGAATTTAACAGAAGAAGATATAGAATATATCAATAATAAATATGATTTTGCCGAATTATATTTAGATAATAAATCAATTATAAAATCAAAAAGATTTGATGAACTAGAATTCTATAACTATGAAAATGGATTTTTTATTATAGACGATGAAAATAAATGTGATGAGTTTAGTAATATTTTTCGTACTAATGCTGTAACATATGGTAATAAAAGATTACAACTGATTATTATTTTAAATTATTTAGAATATAATAAGTTCATTAACCATCTCTCTACGAATAGTTTTATAAATAAATTTTTAGAAACATATTTTAACGAATTTAAAATCACTAAAGATGACTTTAAATTTAAATATGATACTCATAATAATGAGATAGTTATCATTAAAACGATATTATCTATAAAATTATTTAGAGGCGATCATGTTATTATTAAAACTCGTGTCATAACTGATGTGAACGATATAAATATGAAACAAGTTGATTTAGAAAATATAAAATATGACGATTTTATCGAACCAGAAAGAACTGCTGAAGAGTTAAATCTCACAAAATTTAAAATACACGACCCGAAAAGAGAAGATAATATTTACAAAACATCGGGTCACGTTAATAAAATTTCACCTGATCTTTTATCTTATTTGTTATATTTAGATGAACCTATAAAATTAAATGTAGACATTATAGAAGAGTTAGAGCGATTTAGAGTAAAAGATAAGAATAACTTAATTGTAATATTATAAGGAGAATTTTTTGACAATAGACACAGATTTATTAATCCTCGAAGAACTAGAGAGAATTATTTTAGGCAAAGAGATAGAACTTAAACTTGATGTTATTAATAAATATTATAAAAAAGAATATATTGCTGATGAATCATATGAACTTGTATTTAGTTTTAGTACCGGTGGCATAGACTTTTAGAAGATAGATGAGATCTCTCTCATCTATCTTCTTACACTTATTAGTGGGTCCGGTATTGTTTTTTTCTTTTCTTTTTGTTTAGATATTTTTTGATTTCCACCTAAAGTTCTTAGAATATTTGTATTAGTTTCTAAGATGTCTTTCAGTGTCTGATCCATACTTGTCAAAACTGTAAATTTCTGTTCAGCATATTGGTCATATATATCTACTTTATGACTTACAGTACTCGGTATTTGTGTTTTAATACTCTGGATTTCATTTTTAATTTCAGGTATTAATGAAATACTTCTAGTCATAACAGGTTGTTGTTTAACTACAGGCAGTTTTATAGGATTAGAATCTACTGTCGTTGTACTAGTCTTTGTAGCGATATCTGTCATCATATGATTATTCATAGTTAACTTTTTGCTATCTAAACTTTTAGTAAACTTATTTCCTGTTACAGGATTTTTCTTTAGATTCTCTTCATATTTTTTAGCTACCTCTTTATCATCAACATGTTTTCCGTCATGAAGTATTTCAGACTCAATATCTATTTCTTTTATAGGTTTAGAATTTCTAAACTCTACGTGGTTAGGATCCCATTTCATATCTATAAAACTAGCTCCTAGCTCAGGATTATCATTTGCAAAACTTCTCATCATTAGAGCTATCTGATGATTCTCTTTAACAGCACTAAAACCTTTAGAACTAATGATATCGATAGCTCTACCACCTCTGTGTTTAGATTTAAGAGTTTTAGTTATAATCTTACCAGGTTTAGACCTTCCTATAGCATACAAATCTTTTTGATTTTGCATAGATCTATTTCCACCATATTTAGGAATCATTAACCTTATACCATGACTTAATGCAT